>Ga0172371_10000584_pt1 | contig 56994 bp, 51 predicted proteins | sample Lak12m_FD_114543 | JGI IMG/M metagenome (GOLD analysis project Ga0172371, IMG submission 114543) | Freshwater microbial communities from Kabuno Bay, South-Kivu, Congo - kab_022012_12m | ecosystem: Environmental > Aquatic > Freshwater > Lake | place: Democratic Republic of the Congo: South-Kivu... | reverse complement strand
TGCCGAACAGGGAATATACCCGGCAGTAGATCCTTTAATGTCATCATCAAGAATCTTAGACCCAAATATTGTTGGCCTTGATCATTATGAAGTCGCCAGAGCAGTTCAAAAAGTTCTGCAAAGATACAAGGATTTGCAGGATATTATTGCAATTCTGGGCATAGATGAATTATCCGGCGAAGACAAATTAATTGTCAGCAGAGCAAGGAAAATTCAAAGATTTTTGAGTCAGCCGATGTTTGTCGCGGAGATATTCACCGGTCAATCAGGTAAATACGTAAAAATTGAAGATACTGTTAAGGGATTCAAGGAAATTATAGAAGGAAAACACGACAAACTTCCGGAAAACGCCTTTTATATGGTTGGAACAATCGAAGAAGCTGTAAAAAAAGCTAAAGAATAACTAGGATGAATCTTCATTTGGAAATAATTACTCCCGAGAAAGTTGTCTATAAGGATGATGTAGATAAAATTATAGTTGAAACAGAAAATGGACAAATCGCAATTTTATCCGGACACGTTAACCTACTAACTAAAGTTATTCCGGGCGAAATGATAATAAAAAAAGGTAATCAAGAGCATTTCTTGGCAATTACAGGTGGTTTTTTAGAAATTAGCAACAACAGCGTTAGTTTACTCGCAGATTATGCAATTAGAGCAGAAGATATCGAGGTTGCAAAAATTCAGGAAGCCCAAAACAGAGCAGAGCGCATGATTAAGGAAAAAGTAACTGAAAAAGAATTTAGAATCGCCGAAGCCGAGCTTCAAAAAGCGCTCCTACAGCTTCATGTTGCCTCAAGAAGAGGAAAAAGAAGAAATATTTAGCTCTTACCTTGCTCTTTAAGGCTTAATTTCATACAATTACAGGAAATGCCGGAGTAACTCAGAGGCAGAGTAGCTCTTTCGTAAAGAGCAAGTCGTGGGTTCAAGTCCCACCTCCGGCTCATGCAAGCAAGATTTACTGGGACAAACATTCCTGTTAAAATAAAAAGGACTAGATTGTTGTTAACTTAATAAACGGCCTATCTGTTGGAAAGCTTATGAGTAAAAAATCAAGACTAAAAAAGAGATTAGAGAAAAAAACCAAAAAAAACTTGTTTTTCGGAATTATCGGAATTGCCTTTATTTTGTTTCTTCTTATTAGATTTGGCATTCCTGCTCTTGCAAATTTTGCGCTTTTTCTATCGGGAATAAAAAATAGCGATAAAACAGCTGTTAAAAACGAAGCATCATACATTCCCCCTCCGATTTTGGAGTCTCAGTTTACCGCAACCAATAGTTCTTCGTTAATAATAAACGGCCGTACTCCAAAAAAGTCTAAGATTTACGTTTTTGTTAACGACAACGAGCAAACAAATCTAAACTCAGAAGAAAATGGTAATTTTTCTTTGACTGTTAATCTTTCCGAAGGAAATAACTCTATACGGACAAAGTCGGAAATTAATAATAAAAAGAGTGATTTTTCAAACTCAATATCTGTTACGTATATTAAATCCGCTCCAACTCTAACCATCTCTTCGCCGGCAGACGGAGATTCTTTTTCCAAAGACCAGAATAAAGTTAATGTCTCAGGAAAAACAGACCCGGGAGTTACCATAACCGTAAACAATTTATGGGCAATAATAGATGATACCAATAGTTTTTCTTATGAATTACCTTTAAAAAACGGGGAGAACCAAATAGATATTGCTGCAACCGATCAAGCGGGAAATAAAACGGAAAAAATAATTAAGGTCAATTATTCTCAATAGTCCCAATGAGTATCCACATTAGAAACATAATAAATGTATAAAAAAGTGAATTAATAAACAATGAGCTTCCAATTAAGCCCACAAAAACTGCAATTGTAATTTTTGATAATACTTTATTCTTACTAAGAAGTACTAGACTAAATATTCTAAACAGAAGATACAAGTAAGAAATAAAACCAATTAATCCGGTAGTTGCCAAAACAAAAATAAAACTATTCTCTACTCCGGCAGCAGCTCTGCTCGGTACTGCGTAATCGGTTAATTCAAATCCGTATTTTTCCTGAAAATACCTATATGAATTAAACCCCACCCCGAAAATTGGATGATCTGAAAAGATTTTTAAACCGTGCTGCATCGTACTGATCCGCGCAGCTGCCGAAAAAGTTCTAAAAAAATCTGTACCTTCGCTTTTAAAAGTCTTAGGAAAAACAAAAGTAATCAGTAGAATTGCTACAACAATTGGTAAGATCAATTTTTTTTTATTTGCGATAATTAATAAACTAACCGCAGAGATTAAAAGAGTTATAAAAGCCGTCCGGGAATATGTTAAAAAAACTCCGATAAGTATCAAAGTGCTTAAAACTATGTATATTTTTCTTTTTTTAGACAAATATAAATAAATTCCCAAAAGAAATATTATTACAAGATATATTCCTGTAAAATTTGGGTCCAAAAAAGTGGAAAAAAGCCGATACATGTGTTCATCCCAGCCCAAGTAGTAGAGGTTTTTTAAGCTTGGATAGAAAAAGACCTGAACGAATCCTAAAAATAAAACTATAATGCCGGAGTAAAAAATATAATTAATTAACTTTTTCTTCTTTTCTTCATTTAAATTAGCAACAATAAAATAAACCGCCGCATACATAATCCACCGGAAAAGATAAGAAAAAGATACCAGCGACTGTTCTAAAATAAGCTCTTTTAAGTTTAGCAGCAAGGAAATTAAACAAATAGAAGCAAAAAGAAAAATTGGTTTTGTTAAAGTTACTTTTATTTTTCTCTTTTTAATTATTAAATAGAAAATCCAATAAATTAATACTAAAAATAAACCTATGTCAAAAGCGGTAATTGACGCCTTAAATCCTAAATCAAATTTTGCGATTTGTCCCAAGGGCAACAGGATAAATATTAATATACCGAATAATATATTCAGTAATTCCACTTTTGTCCTCCTGCAGAAAATAATTGTACTTGAGTTTTGGGATTAAAATAAATTAAACTCCAGGCTTGAAACCTTTTAGGGATAATTGTATCTTTTACGGCAATATAGTTAAATCTGTCATTTTTTTTAACCCAAGACTCATCAATAAAAGGAAAATCCACATAATAAAGATTATGAAATCCGATTAATAAAACGCTGTCTGTATTTTTTATATTTTTCTTAAAAAAACTATCGGTATCGTAAAAATCGCCATAAGCAAAATTTAAATGTTTACTTAAAAATTCACCTTTAGATTCTCTTCCAAAAATGTATGGTAAGTCTTTTAAACTGGCATATCCTCTAAAGAAAAGCGTACTAATTGAAATAATAATTACAAATAAAACCGCTAAATTTCTTTGGATAGATTCTCTTTTTAAATTAAAAATAATAAAAGAAATAAGAATTGAAAAAGCAGGTAAATATGGCATGATAAATCTCGTTCCTCCCTTTATTTCGGGTATATTATTACCGTTAAATTCCACAAAATACCAGCCAATAACCGCAAAAATCAAATATAATGCAATATTTTTAAAAGACTTATTAAACCGACTAAATTTTGTAAAAATAATAGGTAAAAATATTAAATATATTGGAGAAATTGGATCTGAAGACTTAATAAACATTTTCCACATTTCCGATATGAAATTAATTGGATTTAAAAAATTGAGCGAAAAACTATTAAATTTTACAATGCTCCCAAAAAATGGATAAATCGGATTTCCGGTATTAATGTAGGAAAAGATAAGCCATGGAGAAATAATTAAAAAAGAAAGCATCCATAATACGGCGAGATTTTTTATTTTTTCTTTTAAATAATCTTTTTTTAAAAAAATTAAACCCGAAAAAATAAATAATGAAAAAACAGCTAATATCTTTACCGACATTGCAAGACCTAATAAGGCAGCCGATTCAATAAGCCAGGCTCTTTTTTTTGTCTGCAGCCACTGCACAAAACCCCATAGCGCCATTACTTCAAAAAAAGTTCTTGATAGATCAACGTATGCAGTAGTTGACTGCCAAGCAACAACTAAATTTCCGTAAAAAATTAGCACTGCAATTAACGAGAAATTCCTGTCTATAAATTTTCTGGAAATTTTATAAATGGCAACCGACGTAAGAACACCAAAGATTAAATGAATTATTTTTGCATAGACCTCGCTTCCAAGAGCAAGAGGCAAAGTGTAAATAAGCTCTGTTAACTTCGGCATATCGGAATAATACAAAAGTCCTCCGGGAATATGAAATATTGAATTGTTTAAAAGATAAATTTTAGGAAGTGTTAAATGGTACCATAAAGCATCAAATGCGAGCTCAGGGCTTAATGCTCCAATTAAATTAATTATTAGTTGAACGATTAGTAACAAAATTGTTAAAAGCGGGAATTTACCTTTAAAGATTAAGTTATCAAAGAGTTTCTTAGTCTTAATTTGCCTAAAGGAGCCTAAAATTTCTTCTCTAAAATATACAACAGATACTGCTAACATTAAAATACTAACTGCGTATATAAAATTACTGTTTAAAAATCCGCTTAGACCTAATACAAGAATTATATTCCCATAAATACCAATCAAAAAGGCAAGTGCAAACACATTCCTCCTTTACATAGAGCGTTTAAGAAGTAGCCTATTAAAACCAATATACAAAATAAATAAAACACTACTGTCGCAACTTTTTTATTAATGCTCAATTTTTGTTTTGAAGACTCCATAATTTGCCACGCACCAAAAACGAATGAAAAGACATTATTATTGCGCTTATTAACCCCGGAATTCCGTCTAAAACTCCTTTTTTCAAAAAATAATTAAACAAAAATTTTCCGGATGGATAAGTAATAATTTGAACTAAATTCGTTCTCTTACTTTCCTCAAATAATTCCTGTGCTCTAACACTAGTGTAATAATTTATTTCTTTAAGAAAATTTGATATTTCACGATGGGGATAATGGAAAAGAACGTTTCTTAAACTGCCGACGCTTCCATCAACAGCCAATTCTTCATGAATCCTGCCGTGCCACTTCCCAAAACCTGACTTAACTAATCTTATAAATTTGATGCTACCTGTTTCCCCATGTTTTAGTGTTTTACCGAAAACGTAATCAATTCTTTGAATTTTGTAAGCTACGTTTTTGACAATCCTATCACTTATTATACTTGAAATTTCGTTTCTCAAGGGTTCCGAAACGACTTCATCAGCATCAACAAATAAAATCCAGTCTTTTTTTGTTTTGGTCAAAGCAAAGTTTCTCTGAGAAGCAAAATCACCGCTTAATTTTCTTTTGTAGATTCTTATTTTAGGACTATTAAATTTTTTTATTTTTTCAAGTGTTAAATCGCTTGAATAGTCGTCTACTACTATAACTTCATCGCACCATAAAAGTGAATTAATGCAATCTTTAATCTTTTCTTCTTCATTTTTACAAATAATAACCGCACTTAATATATCGTTATCAAGCATAAATTTATCTCTATATTACTTTATTCTGCTATAATTAATCAACATGCGAAGGAAGCTAATAATATTTAGTTTTTTATTTATATTTTCCAGACTAATCTTTGCTAATCCCCTTCCTGTCTTTTTTGATTCCCCGGAATATTTAAACCGTTTTGGAAATCCGAATTTACTATTAGCACTTACCTCGGGACATATTCCTCTTCATTCCGGATATATTCTTTCTTTCTGGCCGATATATCAACTTGCGAACATAATTAATTTTAATTCCGGAATGTCTGTCATTTTTTTCCAAACACTGCTTGCGCTTCTGGGACTTTTATCTTTTTATAAAGTTATTGAATTTATTACTAATAAGAATGTCGCATTCATAAGCCTATTGATCTCGGCTGCTCTTCCTTTATTTTGGATCAGTAACACTACTATTATGATGGAGACAACTTATTTATCTTATTTTTTTATATCGTTATATTTCATTATAAGGTATTTGAAGTCTCAAAAAATATTAGAGATTTTTCTGGCTTGTTTATTTTACGGGCTTTCTTTTCTCACCCACCTGATTGTTCTTCTTTGGCTGCCATTAATCTTGTATATAATTTATACGAAGAAAAAGAATTTAATAGTTCACGTTTTATTACCTCTTATCGTTTCCATAATAATTTTTAGTTTAATAAGCGGATTTTTTGTGGCCATAGCCGGAAACAAGCAGTTTACCGATGGTTTTTTTCAATTCTTCTTAGATCCGCTAAAGGCACGTGCCAATTTAGATCTGGAATCAAAATCTTTACTTATTTTATTAAGAAACTTTTCTGTTCCGCTTTTACGAAATAACACTAGCCTAATTATACTATTAAGTTTAGTATCGTTTTTTACTCTTTTTAAAAAAAACAAAAACCTATTTATCATTAGTTTGCTTTGGATTATTCCCGCTTTTATAACAAATCAATGGTGGGATTCTTTGCTTTTTGGCAGACACGCGCTTATTGCAAGTTTTTGTTTTTCTTTTTTAGTTGCTTTATTAATTTATAAACGAAAATTATTCTTGTTTCTGGTTTTTTTATATCTGACAATTACAGTTCTGCCTGCAATTAACTTACTTAGACTTCCTATTCCCTATCTGGAAGTTGCTGAATTAGCCAAAAAATTGCCTCCAGGCGGAATTTATATAGAAAGCCATTTTGCCCGACCTCAGCTTACAAACATGTACCATGGCACACAAATCTTTATAGAAGAACCCGATTGGAATAGAAATGCGCTTACCGATCAAATTGATAAAGCTCTCCGCTCTAATTTACCCGTATTTGTGTCATCTCAGGCTTTATCAGAGCCATACGGCCTATATTCAGGGCCATACCTGCACTCTCTCTCGCTATCTTACGATAAAGACTATGTTTTAAAGAGTATTCTGACTAAATATTCAATTAAAAAATTCGTTTTTATTGACGAAGCGAATAATCTGGGAATATACCGTATTTATAGTTCCAAAACTCCAAACTATCCGAATTTACCAAAATTGAGGCTTAGTTCTAAAAGAGTTGATTATTACGATCCGCTGAGTTTTGTTTGGCTAACATTCTCTAAAAATTTAAGCATTACTTTTTAACAGAAAAGGTTATATTTCCATGCTCTTCGTTTACGATAAATTTTAAGTTTTGCGGATCAGGCGAAGGTGCATTCCCCAGCCACCAGCCTAAATATTCGTAATTCATTGTAAAGCTTGCAAATTCACTGCCTGGACCGCTTCCTATAATATTGTATTCCTTACCTCCTGCAATCTTAATTATTTTTTTTACAGCCGTAATTCTTTCATCAAGCGGGGCTCCATAATAAAAGTTTTTATCGTTATTAATAAAAACCAACGAGTTTGAAAAACCCAATAAAATTATCACAAAAAGAACAATATACTTTATTCTGCTTACGTTCATTAATTTATTTAAACTAGCTGCACTAAGCACGATTAGGCTTGAGAAGATTATTGGCAGATAGGCTTCGGATGGAGTTTTAGTAATTAAAATACCTAAAATAGGAATTATCGTAAAGCTTGTCAGAACTAGAACAGAAGATTTATACCAATCTTCTTTTTTATTGCGTAAGAATTCAAAATAAGAGTTCAAAACCATAACCGCAAACATTAACGTCGAAACTATAGAACTGTAATAAAAGAAAAGCTTTTGATTGTAAATAGAAAGAAAATTAAAAATAGATAAAAAAGAAGTTTGACTTTTAAAAGGTTTAAATTTTAGGAACAGATTTAAGAATTTGTAGGGTATCCATGCCGCAAATTTAAAAGTCTGAGAAAAACCATTAGCTACGTCGTAAAGTAAAATTGGGAACATAATTACTAAAAATATTATTATGATTTTTATAACTGCACCTATTGAATTTAAACCGTATAGGAATTTATCTTTCTTTATAAAACCGATCACCAGAAAGAAAAGTATAATTATCCAAAGAGCCTGAGTTGCAAGCTCAAAGTTATAAAGAAGAAGCATTAATGCAAAAGCCGCAAAAAAATAATTTTTTTTCCCTTTTAGCCAGAAGAATACAGCAAGCAATAATAACGATGCTAAAAAGGGAATCACGCTTGTAATAAACGGCATTCGAGCGTGAGCAATAATTAAGGGTGAAGTGGCATATAAAAATGCGGAAATTAAGCCGACGTTTACGGAATAAAAGAGTTTTCCTGTCTTATATACGGCATACACAGTTAAAACTCCAATAAATGATGTAAAATATGCACCTGCTATCGGATTAAAATTCGAGATTGAGAGCAATATTGCTAAGATATACGTCCAAAGAGGTCCTTGATGAAGCCAAATATGACTTGTTGTTATCCCCACCAGCGGAATAGTGTGAGCAATAATTAAATCCCGTGCGGATATATAAAACCAGGCAATATCACCAAAAAAACTCATTTTTTCAGACAGCTGATAAAACCTTAATATTATAGATATTGCAATTATTGATGTTAAAATTAGATCCTTTTTTCCAAAGCCAACAAAAAAATCTGTTATTTTTCCTAAGATAAAACCATAATGTTTTTTAAAAAAATATTTTCTGCTCTTTTCAAAGATTTCATCCTTGTCGCTTCTTTGACTTGTACTTCTTTCCCATAGGTGGATTACTTTAGCGCCCGGAATTATAAAATTTTTATATCCCTTATTTACTAATCTTTTACATAAATCAAATTCTTCGAAATATAGAAAAAATCTTTCATCAAAACCTTCAATTTTTTCAAAAACAGTTTTTTTAATTACAAAAGCTGTTCCTGGAACATTTGAAACAGATTTATTAGTCTTTTTGTTCCAATCTAATTGCCAATAGTTTTTACGAATTTTATTATTAGGAAAAAGTTTACTTAAAAAAGAAAGAGTGAAGATTGCCCGCATTGGGGTAAGATCTTTTGCCCCCTGCATTGGGGAAGAAATTCCCCTTTCGTTTAAAATTAGAGGAGCAGCGGCACCTAGGTTTTTATTTTTCTTTGCAAAAGAAAAAAGTTTATCAATAGGGTTTCCAACCAGTAAAGTGTCCGGGTTTAGAAAAAATAAGTAATCCCCTTTTGCGTATTTTGCTCCTAAATTATTACCTGCTCCAAAACCATTGTTTTTATTTTCTATGTACTTAACTTTTGGAAACTTTTTTTTAAGTTCTTTTCCGATAGATTTAATTTCATCATTATCTACAACGATGATTTCAAACAACAATTTAGGATTAGAAGAATATATAGAATTTAAACAATCGAAAAGTTCTTTCTTAACTTTAAAGTGCACAATTATTATTGATACTTCAATCTTTTTTTTCATCTCATCATCCTCTTGGCGATACTCAGAAAAGTGCTCACACTTCTCTTCCAGGTAAATTTATCTAGAACCAATTGTCTTCCATTTTTTCCCATTTCAGCCCTTAGTTTATCATTTAAAAGCAATAGATCTATTTTATCTTTCAATTCTTGTGGATTTCTACTAATCAAAAACCCTGTCTTGCCATTTATCGTAGATTCAGCATATCCACCTTCGCTAACTGCGATTACGGGAACGCCACAGGCCATTGATTCCAAAGGAATTAATCCAAAAGGTTCATTTCTGCTTAATGCTAAAACTATTTTCGATTTATTAATTTCACTTATTAAATTTTTCTCCGACAGTCCTTTTCCGCTTGCATCTCTTTCTATAAATTTGACAGTAGGCTTTTTCTCAAACAATAAAAAAGCTTTTTTAAATAAATCATAACCCTCTATAAATTCTTTTTGTCCAATAAATAAAATATCAATATTTTTTTTAGATTTTGCCAGTATAAAATTATTGGAGTTAACCCCTAAATAGCACAATTCCGGATTTACACCGTATGCTTTTTTGATATTATTTTTTGAATACAATGAATTAGCTAAAACTATTTTCGCTTTGCTTAGATTACTGCTATCAATTAACTTTCTATTAAATCTGTTAATATTTTCGTAAAGTTTTTTTACAATATTTAAATTATTTGGAACTTTAAGCAATGGATCGTAAGCAATTCTTAATGGCTCCTGGCAAAAATAGATCGTCTTATTAACCATTCTTAATAAAAATGGGGACTGAGTAAATTTAGAAGGATTAATAAAAATAAAATCATATTTTTTTTCTTGAATAATTTTCGCAATTTTTCTATGGAGAAAGAATAATTTAATTAGCTCTATTGAATCCCTGTAAATTCTTGATTTATTACTCACAAATTTAAAAAAATATATATTTCCAAAGTTTTTAGATATATAAGGATCTTCTTTACCGTCAATATAATACAAATCTATTTCGTGTTTCTTTCCCAATATCTTACCGTATTCTTCAACAACTTTTCTGGCACCGCTTAAAGGAGTTAGTTCATGGAAAAAAGCAATTTTCATACTAGGTCTTTTTATCATTTTTCATTATGCATATATATTCCGTGGCAAATAGAATGTTCAATGGCGCATATTTGGACAGAGGATAAAGGAAAGTAATTATATTATATAATTTATCCTTCCAACCCGATATAGGTTTATACCCACCTATAACGGAAATAATTCTCCCTTTAAATGAAAATTTCCTAAAGAGATCTTTTAAATAAAATATCGTTGGTTCATTTACATGCTGGATTTTATGATATTCATTTCTGGGGTCCTTAGGGAGTCCCTGATAATCTTTACTAAAAAAGTATTTATTAAATTTAAGTAAAGTCCAATCTAAAGGATAAGCATAAAAAGGATGAGTATAGTCAAGATAAATCTTATTTGTTTCCGTATGAACTAATAAAATTCCGTCTTTTTTTAAGCTATTTGCAATATTTTCCATAACTATAAATAATTCCTCTTTATATAAATGCTCAAATACATCCAAGGAAATAACTGCATCAAAAGTATCTTCTTTAAATTTTTTTATTTTTGCATCTAATTTGAAAAATTTTACTAATTTTCTAATTTTTAATGGCATTTTTTTCAAAGATTTGTTTGCCAATTCAATTGCATCTTTTGAGTAATCTATTCCTGTTACATTAATACCTTTCTTTGCTAAACAAATAGCAACATCTCCCCTGCCGCATCCTAAGTCTAAAATATTCATTCCTTTTTTTAATTTAAGTAAATTTAGTAATTCCTCCCACTTCTTATTAATCACCATACCGTTAAAACGCTTAAAGTCATTGCCTCCCAAGCAAACGTTTAGATAGTATTCTTTTGAATAAACTTTTGGATCGACTCTTCTCATCTTTATCATTTATTAATTTTATTTATTGAATCCAATACATATGGAATGATCTTTCTATTAAAATGCACATCGTCAAAAATATATTTCATTTGTCTTTTTCCATTTTTGTCAATTAACTTATCGTAAATATATATAAATTTAAAATCATTCTTTTTAGAATATTCCTTAAGCATTCTATTCATTGTTTCTACAATCTTAGACCTTTCTTTTCTACTTGCATAAAATGGAACATTATATATATTCTCCTGCTCTCCCTGAGGTAGTACATTAAAGATGTATATTGTTATTAAAGGATATTTTTCTTTTATTAATTTAAGAAAATTCATATAACTGGATATTGTCTGCTCCGCCACTTTACTTATAGAGGTTTTTCTATTTTTAGAAGTTTTATTTATATGTATTCGCGCATCAATTTCTCCAAAAACAAATATTAAATTAAAAGGTTTTTCTTTGTAAATTTTATTTAAAAGATTAATTATTTTTTTTCTTGAATTAGTAGTACTTTTTTCAGAAGATAATTTATAAGCCGTTGCCGATCCTATATGATGAATCGTAAACGCTTCATGAAGAAAGCTTAAAACATGGCTATCTCCAATAACGTGATAAAAACTTTGGTTATTTATTCTTCTGAATATTTTTTTTAGATTTAATTGATAAAAAAATACAGTTGCCTTAAACTCTTTATATTTTTTAAATAGAACATTCATTATTTTGTGTTTTGTTAAGAAAAAAGGATCAAAAAAAACTATGATTTGAATTTCTTAGTTAAAATATTTCTAAGTCCTATCACTGCAAATGGTAGGGTTACGATATAACTAATTAGAGCAACAGAACTCGTCCCGATTATTCCAAAGTATAGCGAAGCGGGAATAATAAGCACCGTTATAATTATTACTCTGTAGACCGTAATCCTTACCGTAATATCTTGTCTTGCGTGTGCCAAAAACAAAGAGGTAACAATTGCCATGAATGCAGTAATTAGTCCCGTAAGAGAAAATATTTTAATTGGTATGTCTGCGCCAATCCACTGCCGACCGACAAACAAAGATAGTATTTCTTTGGAGAACAAAATAAGCACAAGTGCCATAGAGCCGAAGATTAAGACATTTACTTTAATTATTTTCATAAACGCTCTTTTTGTTCTTGAAACATCATCTCTTATCTTAGAAAATAAAGGGAAAGTAACTCTTGCAAATACCCCACCGGTATCCACCATTATTTGCAGGGAAAATTTTTGAGCTAACTGATAAATACCCAAACTTTCTACCCCTAAAACTCTACCGACAACAATACTGTCCAGTTGCTGAGCAAAATAACTTGTAGATGAAAGTGCGGTTATCCATTTTCCAAAATGAAATAAATCCTTTATTTTATCTCTTTCTATAATTAGCCTTGGGCTGGGTTTTATCACCAAGAAAGAAATGACTAATTCAAATATGGAAGTAATTATTAATGACACTACTAATGCTTGGGCATTTTTATAGACAACAATTAAAATAATCGCAGCAAAGAAATCAAATACCGATATTACAAATCTATAAATAAACTCTTTATCAAAATCTAAGTGTTTTTGAAATTTTGCGGTTGCCGGATTTGTAAACCCTTTGATTAGAGGAATTAAGCTTGCAGCCAAAACGATAATAAACGAAGACTTACTGTTAAAAAAGATGCTTATTGGATAAGCAAGCAAAACGGTTAAAAGAAACAACAAAATTCCTCTTACAGAATTTACTAGCCAAGCCGAAGAGACATATTCTTCTTCTGTCTTGTGGGTTTGAACTAAAAATGCACTTATTCCGGTGTCTGTTACCGAATCAAAAAAACTAGTGGCAAGCATTGCTATACCAAAAAGTCCTAGCTCTATGGGAGGTAAAAAGCGGGCAATTAAAATATATTTTATAAAGACTATGCCCCTTGAAAAAACTTGCAAGAATCCAACCCAACCAAGCCCTTTTATTGCTTTTCTTGAATAACCCATATTTGGTATTGAAATTATACCAGTTTCACCTTTATAATACATTAGCTTATTGCACAAAATGAAAATAAAAAATTGTAGAAGTTGTAACTCGAAAAATCTAACAAGAATTATTTCCTTAGGAAATCAGTATCTTTCCGACTTTACTAAAACAAACCGAAAACCTAAAAGCTTTCCCTTAAATATTGTTTTATGTAAAAAGTGTCATCTTGTTCAACTTGACTACACTGTTTCCTCAAAATATTTATACACCGAAAGATACGGATATAGATCGGGTATTAATAAAACCATGCATGACGAGCTAAGAGAAATTACAGTTGAGTGTTTAGGAAGAATTAAATTAAGCGGAAAAATTACTGCAGTAGATATTGGAGCAAATGACGGAACTTTATTAAAGCAATACCCTAAAGAAGTTTTCCGAATCGGAGTGGAACCGATTGCTAAGCTTGCAAAAGAATGTAAAAAAAACGCAAATGAAGTTGTTAATGATTTTTTTACCCTTGAAGCATTCAATAAAGAAGTTGGGAACTTAAAAGCAGATATTGTTACTGTTATTTCTTGCTTCTATGACATGGAAGATCCCAACAAGTTTGTTTCCGATGTTAAAAAAATCTTAAAAGAAAATGGAATTTTTGTTATTCAGCAGAATTATTTAGTAGGAATGTTAAAGCAGAATGCTTTTGATAATATCGTCCATGAACATTTGGAATATTACTCACTTTTGTCTTTAAACAATCTTCTTAAAAGGCACGGATTAGAAGTATTCGATGTAGAGATGAGAGATTTAAATGGCGGCAGTTTTAGAACTTATATATCTTTGACCGGAAAAAGAAAAATTTCAGATGAAGTAAAAAAAATGATAGTCAATGAAAATAAATTAGGACTTAATAAATTAAAAGAATACCGTGATTTTGCTGAAAGAATAAAGAAAAATAAAAAAGATTTGGCAAAATTTATAAAAGAAGAGACGAAAAAAGGAAAATTAGTTTATCTTTACGGCGCGTCAACAAGAGGAAATACAATGCTCCAGTATTTTGGATTAGATAAAAATTTAATAAAAAAAGCTGTAGAAAGAAATCCCGAAAAATGGGGCAAAATAATTTCCTCGGTTGGAATTCCAATAATATCCGAGGAACAGGCTAGAAAAGATAGACCGGATTACATGCTTGTTCTTCCATGGTTTTTTAAAGAAGAATTTTTAGACAGAGAACGCAAGTACCTTCAAAAAGGCGGACATTTTATTTTCCCTCTGCCAAAATTTGAAATAGTTTAGATATTAGAAACATTTTCAAACCTCATTTTAATTACAAACAATAAAGAATTAACAAGTTCTTTAAAATCTACGTTTGATTTCCCGTATTTTCTATAATTCCAGGTAATCGGAACTTCGGATATAATAAATCCTGCAAGAAACAATTTATACGCTGTCTCGGAAAGTGTTATAAATCCTTTAGACTTTATCTTTGTTTTTACTAAGAATTCAACTGCACTTCTGCTATATAACCTAAAGCCGCTTGTATGGTCACTAATGTGAACTCCAAGCCAATAATATAAAACTTTATTTATAATTCTACTCATAATCGTTCTGCTTGGGGAAATATTTATTATTTTACCCCCCGGAAGATAACGCGAACCGATTATTAAATCATATTCCCCGTTGTTTTTTTTCTTTATAAATCTTTTCATTTCTTTTGGATCGTGAGCAAGATCGGAATCCATTTCGAAAACATACTTTTTATTTTTAGCTTTTAAAACTTCCTTAAACCCGTCTAATACAGCACTTCCCCTTCCTTCTTTTTTAAATCTGGAAATTAATTTTATATTCCTTTTTCCTTTAATTATATTTTTTAATTTTTTGTTTTCGCTTAAAGAGGAATCATCAACAATAATAATCCCAGTTTTTCCTAGTTCCCTAAAAATCCCTTTTATTAGTATCTCTATATTTTTTACTTCGTTGTAAGAGGGAATAACAATTGCAATGTCGTTATTTTTCATAAATAGATACAGTTACCGGGCTTGGGAAGATTATAATAAAATTCAATCTATCTGAAAATAGATCAAAAAATCTTAAGTCTGGAGAGAATGCTGTGATTTTTTTATATTTTTCTTTTTTTAACCTATTAAAAAGATCTTTTTTGGGTGATTTTTTTATATAATCCATATTTTTGTAATACTGAGTAATAACTACATATTTTGTAAGAGATTTACTTTCCGAAGATACAATATTATATTCATACTCATTCTTTGTTTTTTTATTATGCTCTTTAAGCGAGTACTCCTTTAAAATTAAGTCTGGCAAACTTTGATAAATCGGTATGTTTTCTATTCCAATCGTACTCCCTGCCGGAATATTATTAATAATCCAACTGGAGGAACTTACCCTCGGATCCGGAAAAAGTTTTACAGTGGTCCAAGAGAAAGATTGTGCAAATTGAAAAATTAATCCAAAAACTAAAAATACGGTAAATACTTTTACCTGTTTTGAATTAATCTTCAATTTAACTATTAAATCATCTATAAAAAAAGCAGAGAGTAAAATCATAAACGGCAATAAGACTAAAGCCCTATTTCCTCCACCATCTAACCCGAAAATCAATAAGCTTCCAAGAAAAATAAAAAAGGTTAAAAACACAAATAAGTTAAATCTATAATTTCCTATTTTTCCGGTTAAAATTTTTCCAAAGAAAATAATTGTCCAATAAATAAAACTTACATAAGACAGAAGAACTAATACGTAACCAAAGACAGAAGGATATTCATTAAAAAGGAGGAAGATACCAACGGGTTGTTTTATGTTAAAAGTTGTCCCTTCTTTTAAAGGTTGCAATAGAGTCGAACTAATTAATTGCCAGTAGCTTCCTTTATTAAAAATCAGATCCGGAATTCCTAAGAATGCAAAAATAAATATGGCAGAAAAAACACAAAGAATAAATTGTTTAAGGTTTATTTTTTTACTTAAAATAAAATATGATAATAAAAATCCAACAAAAAGCGGTGCTGCAGTAAATTTTGTAGACAGAGCCAAACCACAAGCGACACCTGCTAGTAAATAGTTCTCAATTTTTTGGGTTTTATAAAATTTAAAAACAAAAAATATAGTTAAGATAATCCAAAAAGTTAAAGTAATATCGTATTTATAAAAATTACTTAAAAAAATCCAAAGAGGCGTAAAAGCAAATATTCCTGTAAAGATTAAAAAAAAACGGGCAACACTTTTCTTTAATAATATAAAAATTGTTGTTATGGAAAGGACTCCATAAAAAAGTGTATGAAGGCGTAGAATTTCAAATAAATTATGCTGAACCGGAATATTATCTAATGAATTTTTTATTACTAACGGATTAATAATTTTAAGAAGGTAGAAAGGAACAAGAAAAAATATCGAAGAAATTATATGAAGTAAGGGAATACTTGCCGCTCCGCTAATTGAACCTGTTCCATATTTTATAAAAGTTCTAATTGCTTGAGAAAAATGCCATTCGTCCATATGATAATTAAATGGGTGAGCATTGTTTGGAATTCCCCAATCGATAACTAAAACGATTTCGGCGATATAAATTAAAACGACAAGAACAAACCACCCATTTGCAGAAACTGTTTTCCAAATATTTTTAGGGTATATTTTTTGGACAAATCCTAGAAGCGAACCAAGCATTACTGCCAAATCCGACGTAATCTGAAGAAGAGGTAAGTAAAAAAAAGCTCTGTAGTCATTTACATATTTATAATTTTTGTAAACCGACCAAGTAAAATAAAATAGGATTAAGAAAACAAATATAAAATATAAAAAAAACGATTTTAAAATCAAAACAACCAATAAAAAGTAAATCATTAAAAGATACCTGGTAAAAATAAGAGTTACTTTATCCCGAAGTATATTTGCTTGAATATCTCCTAACGAAAATCTTGCAAACATGACAAACGCTTCTCTTAAGTTTTTCCTTGGAGTCCAGTAGACTACCGCATCTTTTACAAATACTATTTTTGATTTATTTTTTTCTAACTTTTTTGCAAAATCATAATCTTCGTTATGAGAAAACTTTTCGTTAAACCCACGAACTTTTTGCCATACTGGTTTTCTAAACCCCATCGACCTGGTTGCGGGAAGAAATTCATCACCAATTTTGTCTTGCATAACAAGCGCATATGGAATAATACTTTTTTGAAATATATTTTTTGAAATTCCCGCATAATACCCTGCAACTACATCCGTTCTTTCATCTTTAAATGGTTTTGTAATATTCTTAACCCAATTCTTACCCAAGGTGCAACCCGCATCCGTAATCAGAATAATTTCCCCAATTGCCGATTTAATTGCTTCGTTTCTGCCAACCGACCTATTACCTATTTTTTCTATTACCTTTATTCGAAGTTTTCCTTTATTTTGTAATTGTTTTTTTTGGATCTCCTGTATAGTTTTATCTTTACTGCCACCGTCTACGATAATTACTTCATCCGGAAGTTCGGATTGTTTTAAAATTGAATCTATTAATTTTCCAATTGAATTTTGCTCGTTATAGGTAGTAACTATTAAGCTGATTTTAATTGCTCTCATATTTGCTTGAAATTATAGCACCTTTTAGTCTGTTTGATATATAATTACTGCATGTTCTTTTTAAAGCCAAACTACTCATTGGCTCTTATTAATTTAACTGTTTTTGTAATTTTTATCATTTTTATGTTGGGTTATAAGCATTTTTATCCCAAGAGGAAAATTAATTTTTTAATACTTTTAATTACAATCTCAATAATTCCTATTTTAAGCATCTTTAGACCGGGAGTTTACGAGAGTGGGGATTTTACTATTCATATTTACAGGACAATGGATTTTTATGCATCTTTAAGTGAAGGGAATTTAATTCCTTCCTGGGCAGAAAACTTAAACGCCACCTATGGTTATCCCCTTTTTTTGTTTAACTATACTTTACCTTATTATTTAATATCTTTATTCCACTCAATTAGTTTTTCTTTTATTTTTAGTCTAAAAATATTTCTGGCTTTGTCATTTATTTTATCCGGGATTTTTATGTATTTATTTGGTAAAACAATATTTAATTCAAGATTTGCATCTTTTACTGCTGCTATTTTTTATCTCTTTGCACCCTACCATCTAATAACACTTCACTTTAAAGTTTCCATTGGGGAAATTTCAGTTTTTACTATTATTCCACTATTTTTTCTTTTTATTCAAAAGTTTTTAAAAACAAAGCGCACGGTCTTTTTATTATTGTCGGGGCTAACATTTGCAATGTTAATGCTAAGCCATGTGGTAATTGCCTTGTTTACCGGAGCAATTGGTTTCTTTTATTTATTATTTTTCTTTAAAGAAAAATTGCTTAAAAAAATATTTTTCATAGTGCCTATATATCTAATAGGACTTTTAATCTCCGCATATAATTATTTGCCTACGTTAATTTACAAAGATTATTTATTAACAGGTATCAGTAAACTTAGTACGATCGGTTTCCCTTCTATCTTGGATCTTTTGTATTCTCCATGGAGAATAGGGTTTCTATTTCAAGGACCAAGAGGGGAGATATCCAATCTAATTGGCTACAGTCAGCTATTTATTATAGTAATAACAATTTACCTCTTAATAAAGAAGCAAAAACTCATTAACAAATTTGTTTATATGAGGTTTTGGTTTATTGCTCTTCTCATAGTTCTATTTTTAATTACTCCTTATTCAAAATTTATTTGGGACAATTTACCGCTACTTAATTTAGCAGGTGCACATAGATTGCTTATCTTACTTACTTTTTGCATCTCAATATTATCAGGATACTTCGTGCTAAACGTTAAAGATAGAAAATATATTTATGTAATAATATTTTTTACAATTTTCTATACTATTTTAAATTGGGGAAACAGAGGTCTTATTCCTAATATTACAGATGAAAACCTCAGGAATAATCTCCCGCTTTCTACTGCTCAAGGGGAAGGACATTTTTACGCTAATACAAAATGGGCTAATGTAAATAAACCCTGGTTTTCAAATATTCCTATAAAGCATCTGGAAATTTTGAGCGGCAAAGGAGAAATAACACAGGAAAAGAGAAATACAACCTTTCATAGTTATAACTTCGTGGCAACAACTTCTGTGGTTGCGAAAGAGAATACATTATTTTTCCCGGGATGGATTACTTATTTAGATGGTAAGCCAATAAAGACATCTGTTGATAATTCCGGAGTTATAACTTTTAAAATTCCTTCGGGGACACATAATCTTAATCTTATTTACGAAGATATTTTTCCCTACAATATAATTAAAGTTATAAGTTTAGTTTCTTTTTTAGCTCTTATCTTTGGAATTTCCGTTTTATTAGCTATTCCCGTCTTTCGTCCAAAGAGCTAAATACATATTTACCATATTTTCCCAAGTATAATTTTTTACCCAATCGTAAGCCCTCTGAGTGTCTGTTATTTTTTTACCGGATAAATAATCATTAAGATTTTCAGCAAGTTCACTTGCGTCTTTGGATATTGAAATGTACTTTGAAAATGGTGTCATTTGTAAGTAGTCCTTTTTAATCGTATTTTCGTATTCTGCAAATACGGGTTTACCAAAAGCTATAGATTCAAGCATGCTTAAGTACCTTGAACAAAAAACATACTCATAATTATTAAGAACACTTTCTATGTTCGAAATGAATCTTTTTGAGCTTATTCTTAAATTATTCGCCTTCTTGAATTTATTAACTGCATCGCTTAGGCTTCCCTCTCCGTAAACATCAAGCTCTAGGTCTATTCCCTTATTTTTTAAGATTTTTAAGGCTTCCAGATATTTCATAATTCCTGTTTCGTTTTCCAATCTTCCAAAAAAGATTATCTTTTTGTTTAACTTCTTGTGGTCTCTTTTTTCAGTTTTATATTTGTTTACAATTTGAAAATCAACTGCTCCATATGTTACAAAAGTTGGTTTTGTTCCATACCATTTTTTATAAAAATTTCCGACGCAAATATTTCCGTTAGATAAAACTTCCGCAATTCTATGCATTGCAATTGCTTTTCTCCCGGGAATTTTATTTCCCTCATATCCATGAAAAGTCGTAAAGATTTTTTTTGCAGGATATAAAAATCTAAAAGGAAGATACCAAAAGAAAACATCGTGGCAATGAATAATATCCGCAGATTTTATATAGGCTTTTTTTTCCCAAAGCTTTTTCCAAATTCTAAATTTTTTAAACCAATCATTTTTGCCAGAGTTGATTCTAATTATTTTGACTCCGTCAATTTCTCCCAGCTGTCTGGCACTCGATGACTTTGACTGCTTACCAACACTATGGGACTCTGGAGGCTGTTCTGTTATAACAGTGACTTCATGTCCCTCTTGAATAAGTCTTTTACTAATCTCCAAAACATGCTTCTCCACCCCACCTATATGGGGATAAAACAACCTCGCAAAAAAAACAACCTTCATGATTTAATTTTTTTTAGCTACAATTATAATATTCGATTCTCCGAATACTGGGATCAACAAGTTATCTATCAATGTAACAAAATCAGAAATAAAGTACTTAATGAATCTTATTGATTTCCCTGCATAAGGGTTTAGAAATAAAAAATTCCTTAATATTCCTTCAACTTTTTCAGTCTCTATTATTTTTAATCCAGCTTCTTTACATAATAAAGATAAGCTTTTAACTGTATATCTCCTAAGATGACCTACCTTTTTATCAAAGTTATTTGCATAACCCAATCTATATAATGGAGCATTTAGGGATGGTGTAGTAATAATAACTATCCCTCCTTTATTAAGCATGGTAAATATCTTTTCCAAGGCTAATTTATCATCGTGAAGATGTTCAATCACTTCAGTAAAAACTACTAAGTCAAATTTTCGATTTATTGACTTATTTGGAAAATCAGCGACCTTAAATTTAGCTAATTTATCTAAGCCCATGCTTTTTGAACTTTCCTGACACGTCTTAATCGCTTTAGAAGAAACATCTACTCCTAAAACTTCTATTTCCTTATTTGCAATATAAAAACAGAGCGTTCCTGCTCCACATCCAATATCTACAACATTTTTTTTATTAACAGCGTACTTGTTTATAAAATACAAAATGTGCCTGTAGGTAAAATTATTTGCTTTTATTAATTTTTTCTGGATTAAAGTTTTTTCGTGGAAATCCTCATAGATCTTTTTACCCATACGTAAATTTTATCATTATTTTCATATATTGACAAAGTTCAAAATAATGTAAATACTAACAATATGAAGAAATTATCTGCCATAAGCGTTTTTTCATTTTACTTTATTTTTTTTGTTTTATTTTTTGTCTTACCCACCTTCTGCAACAAAGCAGGCGCTTCAAATATTATATTTGAAGATAATTTCAATGATGGAAATGCCGATAAATGGATTCCCATAACTGGTGCAGATTTGTGGCAAGTTAAAGAAATAAATGGTAATAAAATGTATGGCGCAAGAATTGAAATAGGTGGTAAAATAATTGACACCGTGGGCCCTAGTCTAGGCACATCAAACTATCAAATTGATTTTGATTATCTTCCCGTTACTAATCCAAAAACATCAACAATTGACAGAAATCTAGATTTTAGATGGGTACCAGATGCAAGTCTTGGGGGATGGAAAATTTACGAAGTGCATTTTTTAGGTGAAAATAAAGGATGGACAAATTTCGGTTATCCCAATTTTACTTCTCCAGTATCATTGTCAAATAATCAAATAAACCATATAAAAGTAATTTTTCAAAATCAACACATGAAGCTTTATCTGAATGGAACGGAGGTAATTGATTATCTAGATACTACATATAATTTTATAGGCACAGACAAGATTGGGTTAAGAATTAGCACGGGAGGAGAATATCCTACCGAAGTGTGGTTTGATAATATTGTTGTTACCGGCCTAGATGATTTAACGCCAACGCCAACGCCAACGCCAACGACAACGACTACCTCAACAACCACAAGTACCACCTCGACAACCACGACAACTAAACCAACACCGAGTATGAATTTAAACGTTCCTTTAATAAAACAGACATCCAATCCATGGCAGTCTCAGATCTATGATTCTGCAAAAAGTTGGAGCCCAAGTAAACCTACTATTCACGACTGGGGATGTGCGTTGACATCGGCAACAATGATTCTTAAATATTATGATATAAACAAAATGGCGGACGGATCAAATTTAAACCCAGGAGCATTGAATTCCTGGTTAAAAAAACAACCTGACGGATATGTAGGAAACGGCTTTGTTAATTGGCTTGCAATCTCCAGACTTCCGAAATTAATTAAGAGCATGAATTCCATAAACTTTGACGCGCTTGAATACTACCGAGAAAATTTTCAAAATAACGAACATTTAACAAATGATCTTATGAATTATATGCCTGACATACTAGAAGTTCCTGGACACTTTATTGTAGCGAGCGGAATATCATCGGGACTATTCACAATTAACGACCCTTATTATGACAGACAAAATTTAAGTAGTTATGATAATTCTTACGCTTCATTAGGCAGATACATACCTAAAAACTCAGACCTCTCCTATATATTACTTGTTGCAAGTCCAACTCTTGATATAAAAGCTAAAGATTCGCTGGGAAATTTTGTCGGAGAACAATACCTACAACGACCGTTAAAAAACGATTCCGATTCCGGGAAAGTAAGCGGAGACCCTATTAAAATGTATTATTTCTCAAAACCAGAAACAGGAGATTATCAGATAAATTTAACCTCCTTAGATACACAAGAATATAAAATTACTGCATATTTGTACGACATAAATGGGAATGTCAAGATTTTAGAACAAAAAGGAATTGTTAACCCAAAGAAAGAAGATAATTTAACTATCAAATTTAACAAACTGAATTCAAGTAGCTCAAACGCGATAAAGATAGTAACATTTGATAATCTGCTGTTAGATATAAAAGAACTACAATCATTACATCTTATTAATAATGTTGTCGCTAACGGCTTAACTGATATTGCAAAAAATGCAGAGAAAAATTACAACAAAGGATTAAAAAAAGTCTCCTTATTAGGACTAAATCTATTTGAAATAATGCTTAAAACTATAAAAAATCCTTTCTTGATAAAAAATGACGCTTATCAAATTCTTCTCTACGATATTAATTACCTTCAAAAGCATATTTAAATTGTAGATTTGAGGGGATTCGAATCCTCCTAATCTCAACATTTAACTTTTCAGTCCAACATCGAAATAGACACGCTTCATTCTTTAACCTTATTTAAAGTAGGATTATTAGAATAAAATAGTCTAATAGTTCGAACTATTAGACTATTAATAAAACCGATTTTTTGAAGCAGCTTTAATGTTTTAGAATGTGTTTACTAAATTTCAAATGTTTATCTATTTGTTTATAATTTTATTTCCACATTTTTAAGAAGGAGAAACTGTGGACACTGCAAGATTCCCTGCCCGCCATCGGCTGTCGCCTTAGGCGACTGCAGGCGGGGTACCTCGACATGTCCGATGGGCATCTGACCGCACTAGATTTGTGGTCGTGTCTGGACTCGAACCAGAGACTTCTTCGATGTGAACGAAGCGTTCTACCGCTGAACTACACGACCTATCTCAACGTTTAGATATTAGCACATATTAAAATCATTGACAAAAGACTCCAAATCTAAGACAATAATCTTTGTGATTATTCTAAGAAAAATCTACTCCTTTTTAATCGACAGCGTACAAACCTTCTTAATGGCGGCTGCTGTATTTTTAGTTATCTACATCTTTCTTTTTAGACCATTCGAGGTAAAAGGCGAATCCATGTTTCCAAATTTCTTAAACAAAGAATATGTGTTAACTAATTTAATTTCTCTTCGCTTTTCCGATCCAAAGAAAGGGGAGGTTATCGTTTTTAAGTCGCCTACGGATGCCGAGAAAGATTACATAAAACGCGTAATCGGTGTTCCGGGAGACACGGTCGAGGTTAGAAACGGACAAATATTCGTTAACGGTAAGCTTTTGGACGAATCCCCTTATTTAAACACCTCTGTAAAAACCTTTGGCGGAGCATTTCTTAAAGAAGGCGTATCTGTAACCGTTCCCGACGGACAATATTTTGTAATGGGAGACAACCGCTTGTATAGCTCTGATTCCAGAGAATGGGGATTTGTAACTAAGGAAGCAATTATAGGAAGATCATTTTTAGTTTATTGGCCTTTAAGTGATGTAAAGATTATTAAAAACCCCTTTTCTAAATAGTTACGACTTCAGATTTAAGACGTAGGACTTAAGAATAGAATTTGAGAACTTAGGATGTTAGAAGGCCAATAAGCTGCTTTAACTTTTCTCCTGTATTTTCCGCAGTTCCCTTTGTAATAATAACAATTCTTGCTTGAGTCCCCGATTGATACACAGAAACTTTATCCAATCCATGTTTTGTTTGAACTTGCTTTGCCATTTCGTCTAATTCGGGAATATACAGTCTGTCACTTTTTGTCCTTGGCTCCTTACTCTGCAATTCTCCCTTTGCATTTCTAGCCATATCTTCCGTTTGTCTTACGGTGCTATTGTCTCTAAGAATTTTTTTAAACAATTCAAGCATCAGCTTTGGATCCCCAAGGGAAATAAGAGGCCTTACATGTCCTTCGCTAATAACTCCTGCTACCAACGCGTCTTTTATAGCATCCGGTAAGGATAAAAGTCTAATTGTGTTTGAGATAGTCGGCGCACTTTTTCCAACTTTCCTAGCAACTTCATTTGTTCCAAGTCCAAATTCATCGATAAGCCTTTTATATGCCAATGCTCTTTCTATCGGATTTAAGTCTTCTCTCTGAACATTTTCTACAATAGACATTTCCAGCATTCCCTGCGGAGTAGTTTCTTTGATAAGAACCGGAACTTTGTCTAGTCCTAAAACCTTTGCTGCTCTCCAACGTCTTTCCCCTGCTATTATTTGATATCCTGCCGGTGTTTTTGCCACCACAATCGGTTCTAAAATGCCTTGCTCTCTTATTGAGTCTGTAAGCTCCTGAAGAGAATCCGGAGAGATTATACCCCTAGGCTGAAGAGGATTAGCCTGTAACATGCTTGTTTCTAATTCGTGTATTCTTCCGTCTGTATTATCCATCTGCATTAAGCCGCGTTTACTCTTGCCACCTTCGATGTGGACGCGAAAACCTCAATAATTTTTTTACCTCTTAAATCCTTAATCTTTACGACTCCATCCAATACGGAAAAAATCGTGTAATCTTTTCCCATGGAAACACCTTTTCCGGGATGAAGCCTTGTCCCTTTTTGCCTGACAATAATATTCCCGACGGAAACTTCTTGCCCATCATGTTTTTTTAAACCAAGATATTTTGGTTTTGAATCCCTGTTTCCTCTTACTGATCCTTGTGCTTTTGTATGTGCCATATTGTTAGTTACTAGTTATTAGTTTTATAGGTCTTGTGAAAACTAAACCATTTTACTGCCACTTTTCACAAAATGTCAAGATGTCAAAGTAGATCTTAGCCTTTCTTCACGACCTTTTTTGCCTTTGCGACCTTTGATACCGGTTTAACCGGAGTTTCTTTTATTGCTTTTGTTTTATCTACCGAAAAGTTTATTTTCTCTATTTTAATTTTGGAAAGTTCTGCTCTAAAACCTGTTGATCTTCTGTATCTTGATTTTGCCTTAAATTTTGCAACTCTTACCTTTTCTCCTCTAATTTGATCCAGTATCATAGCCGATACTATAACGTCATTAAGATTCGGCTTGCCAATTTCTAATTTTCCGTCAATAGAAGCAAGCAAAACTTCCTTAAAGATTACTTCTTCCTCTTTTTTTTGAGGAAGTCTGTCTATTTCTATTATATCTCCAATTGAAATTTTATATTGTTTTCCGCCTGTTTTAACTACTGCGTAATTCATAACCGTACAATTATAACAAAAAATTCATCTTATTTCTATAACCTGATCTCTTTTAAAATTTTTCGCAACCGCAGAGACTAATCCCAATAAAATAAAATTGGATAAAAGAGAACTTCCTCCATAGGATACAAAGGGAAGCGTTACTCCTACGATTGGTAGAATACCGATATTCATTCCGACATTTACGAAAAATTGGATCAAGATGCTAAAAAAAGCAATACCGCTGAATAATTTACAGAATTTATCCTCCGAATTTAAAAAAATTACAAAAAGCCTATAAAGAATAAAACCAAATGCAACCAGAATTAGCATATTGCCTATAAATCCAAGTTCTTCGGAAATCGTAGCAAAGATAAAATCCGTATGTCTTTCGGGCAAAAAACTAAGCCCTGATTGAGTCCCCTGTCCTAGACCTTTTCCTATAATCATTCCTGATCCCACAGTAATTATTGCCTGTATCGCGTTATATGACGTGCCAAGAGGATCGTGAGCCGGATTTAAGAAGGTAAGTATCCTTTGCTTTTGATAATCGTGTAAAAACCTCCAAAGTAAAGGTATAGAAGCAAGAACAAAAAGGAATCCCGCGGCAAAATAACGAAGCGGAAAACCAAGCAAGATTAACGATAAAATTACCACGGAAATATAAAGTAAGGCATTTCCTAAATCAGGCTGTAAAAAAATTAAAAATGCCACCGGTAAAACATACAGAAAAGAAAACAGCAGGTTTTTTAATGAATACTGACGCATCTCGGATAAATATGCCGCAAAAGATATTGCCAAGAACGGTTTAAGGATTTCTGAGAACTGCATTCTAAAACCAAAAATGTCTATCCATCTTACAGACCCCCTACTTTCTATCCCTAAGAAAAGAACCAAAAGTAAAAGAATTAAAGATGCTATGTATATCGGAACTTTATAAAGCTGAATTATTTTGTAATTTACGTTACTAAAAATTAAGAAAATAAAAACTGATATAAAGGCAAAAATCAATTGACTTCTAAAAAAACCTACATCTATTGTGTATAAAGTTGCAAGGCTAATTATTAAAAGAACCGATGTGGGAATTAGAAGCTTTAAATCTAAATTCCATAATTTTCTACTAGTCATTTTTTTCTACCTTAAACTCCCCCTCCGAAAGCCCCTTTACAAGCGCTTTTCTTTTTATCTCCTCTTCGAATTCCTTTGGCCAATCCGGAAGAGTTACTTTTACAAATTCATCCACTCTTGTTTCTATTTTTTTTCTTTCCGCCTGAATACTCCTGATTATTTCCCTTGCCCTCCCCGCAACCAAGTTCTGATTTGATTCGGATGTATCAAAAGTAACAAATTTATCTTTTTTATTTTGAAACAATAACTCTTCTATATTTAGTTCCTCTTTTAGTAATTTAAGAACACCTTCCTGAAGTTCTTTTGGAGCAGAATATGTACCTTTTTTTAAAGGAATTCTTACTTTTACTGCCGACTGTTTTCTATGGGCATGTCCTATCTCGACCAACTCTCTTGCAAGAATCATTTCGTTTTCCAGCTCCTTATCGATTAGTTTTTCATCATATGTCGGCCAATCCGCAAGGTGAACCGAGTCGCTATCGGTTAGGTTAAGATAAATCTCCTCTGCCATAAAAGGCACAAATGGCGCCAGCAACTTAGTGAGTGTAATTAAAACAAAAGAATAAGTTTCGTAGCAGCTATTTTTATCGCTTTCTAAATCCGCCGAAAGCCCAACCCTATCTCTTGACCTACGCACGTACCACAAGGATAAATCATTAACAAAATTCTCAATCGATAAAGATGCTTTCTGTGCATCATAATTTTCCATCGATCTTGTAGAAGTTTTTATTAGGCCGTTAAGTCTTGAAATCATCCATTTATCCAACACATTCTGGCTTATGGCTGATGGCTTATGGCTGATGGCTTCCCATTTGTCGATATTTGCATACGTGGTAAAAAAATTGTAGACATTCCATAACATTAGGTGAAATTTTCTTCTTGTCTCGTTTGCCTTTGTATAACCAAAAAATAGATTTTGCTCGGGATTTTGCGTTACAAACATCCAGCGCATTACATCTACTCCGATTTTATTTGCTCCCTCGTTAAACTCAATCGCATTTCCCCAAGATTTATGCATCGGCCGACCGTCTTCTCCGAGCATTGAGGCAAATCCCAAAACTGTTTTATACGGGTTTGTATTTTCTAAAACCGAAGACATGGCAATCATGGAGTAGAACCAATTTTTAAATTGTCCGGGAAAAGACTCCGTAATAAAATCTGCGGGATACCATTCTTGCCAATATTTTTTATCACTGGTGTAGCTTAATTTTTTAGTTGTAGGATCAACATAAGTTGAAAATGGAACAATTCCGGCGTCTAACCAAACATTTCCAACATCATTGATTCTTGAAACTTCCTCGTTGCATTTTGAACACTTTATTTTTACCTCGTCTATATAAGGCTTATGCGGAGTGTGACCTTTAAAATTCTCCCAACCGGAAATTGCTCTTTTTTCCAATTCTTCTTTTGAACCAATAACTTCGAAGTTTCCGCAACCAAGACATTCATAAATCGGAAGGGCCAAGCCCCAATAACGGTTTTTCTTGCTGATTAACCAATCACTCATATTGGAGAGCCAATCCAACTCTCTTTCTAAACCAAAAGAAGGATGCCATTTAATTTTTTTTGCAACTTCTATCATCCTCTCCCTCAATGTTTTGGATTCTGAATTTTCTTTTCGGTCCATCGCTATGTACCACTCTTCCGTTACCTTCCAGACCAGCTCTGTCTTACATCTCCAACAAGCGGGATATCTATGCGTGTAATTTAAAGTTTTAAAGAGAAACAAGCCACTCTCTTTATTTTTTAAATAATCAATTATTAATTCCGGATGTTTCTTTGCATTTTTGCCGGAAAATTCATCCATTCCGTCAACATAAGAAGCGTCATCCAAAATAGGGGAAATAAGTGATAGTTTTTCTTTTTTTCCTAAATCAAAATCTTCTTTTCCGGCACCGGGAGCAACATGCAGAAACCCTGTTCCCTCGGTTGCAACAACTACGTTAGAGGCATCAATTACCTTATGGAATGTCTGCGGGTTTTCTTCTCTTGCTTTCTTAACAATTGGAAGACTGTCAAACGGACCTTCATATTTTAACCCCACAAGTTCTTTTCCGGAAATTTCTCTGACCGATCTCCAGTTCTCATTTGCTGAATGACTATCCGAAAATACATAACTTCCGACTTCTATTTCTTGTTTTCTTAAACTTCTAAGAGGAACTATGCCGTTTTCATCTTTATGAATAAAAACTACCTTCTCTTTTGTTTTTGAATTTTCCCATATTTTATAGGTAAATTTTGTATTTACACCAACTGCAACATTTGCCGGAATTGTCCAAGGCGTGGTCGTCCAAACTAAAAGAAAAGTTTTTTCGAAACCTTTGTCTAGAATTGGCAATTTAAAAAATATACTCTCGTGGGTCAGCTCTTTATAATCCTCTGTTAGCATTTCATGCTGGGAAATTGCGGTTTCGCATCTTGGACACCATGGAACACTATCTTTTCCTTTATAAATCCATCCATTATTAACGCATACTTTTAAAAAGTACCAAATCATGTAATTATTTTCGTCCGACATGGTGTAATAGGAATTATCCCAATCCATAAAATATGCCAAGCGCTTGCTTTGTTCGGATTGTATGGCACTGTACTTAAGAACTCTCTCTTTGCACAGTTCTACAAATTTGGCTATACTTTCCTTTTTATTCCCGGGGACTAAATTTTCGATATCTTTTTTATTGCGAATATTAAGTTCTTTTTCCACCTCTACCTCTACCCATAGCCCTTGACAGTCAAATCCATTTTGAAAACGCTGTTTATATCCCCTCATGTTCCAAAATCTTTGCCAAAGGTCTTTATAGGTCCTTCCCCATGCATGATGGACACCCATTGGGTTATTGGCTGTAATCGGACCGTCTAAGAAAGAAAACTTTTTCTCGGCCTTATCGTTACGATGGAGGTATTTTTCAACCAGTTTTTCCTCATTCCACTTTTTAAGCAAATCCTGCTCAACTTTTACAAAATCAACCTCTGCCAACACAGGTTTAAACATAGTTTTAATTGTAGCTTAAATTAAACCTAGCTTCAAGTATGCTACTTGTAATTTATTTTAAAAGTACCCTATGATAAAGATATGCTTAAAGAACAGTTTATCGGCAGAAATCCTTCTCATTTTCACGTTAATCCGCTGGTAAAATCATTTATTACTTCCGAAGCCTTTGTCTGGTCGTCTTGGAATTTCTTCTTCCCAATTTTTGCAATTTTTGCTGCAACAGACATTAAAGGAGGAAATATTCAATTTGCAGCTTTTGCCTACAGCTTTCATTTAATAGTAAGGGTTTTGGTAGAGATTATTAGCTGTAAATATTTACCCGAATCCTCCGATCATTCCAAAATAAAAATTACAATTTTAGGCTTGGCTCTAATTAGTATTGGTTATCTTGGGTTTGCTTTTTCAAAAACGATTTCGCCGATTTTATTCTTTTACTCTTTGGTCGGAGCAGGATTTGGGATTGCCACTCCCGCTAAGAATTCTCTATTCTCTACTCACCTTGATAAGAATAAGGAACCTTCTGAATGGGGGATTTACGACGCGGCTGTTTTTATAAGTATGGCTTTAGCAACAGCGCTTGGAGGTTTTATTGCAAGTCAATATGGATTTCAGATTCTTTTTTTAATCGCAAGCTTAATGAATATCGCCAGTATTATCCCCTATCTTTTATACACGGACTAATTTGATTTGCTATTATTAAAGTATGGAGAAAAATAAAAAAATCTCCCATTTTCACCGGCTTAAAAAAAAGTGGTCGGATAAGCATAAAGAAATTGAAAAACAAATTGTTAAAAAACATGGTCACTTAATTGCTTCTCTTATTCCCAAACAGCAAATAATAGGCGGAGTTTTACTGGCAGCTGTTCCTTTTATACAAATGGCTCCGCAAAATGTTCAGGCTCAAATAAATAATTTGTCCAGACAGGAGATTCCAAAGATTACGGCGCAAAATCTTGTTTTAAAGCTATCAGAGCTTTTACCAAAGGAGGTTAGACCTTTAATTCCCGGAGAAGAAGAAGCGATAACAGATTATCTTTCCGAGGTATTTAGGATTAAAGTGTTACCCGAACTAAAAGGCATAAGGTTAAATAGAAGTTATGGGCTAATTGGGCAGGAACAGCACCTTAAAAGGTACTCCGGAGACTCTACCGACCAGCATTTTGACAACGAAAACGACGCAAACTTATATAGTTCAGAGGGAATTGCTCCGGGCTTAGGTGCCTGGGGTTATTTTGCAAAATCTAAGCAAGATTTGACGGAAAACGAAAAATTAAGAGAGAAATACTATATTGCTGTCCCAACTTTTTTAGCTCCAGGTTTTAACGAAAATGTTGGCAGATACGGGTTATTTTTTAAGTATCGCAAAATGTTAGTGGTTAATCCGGAAAACGGCAAAGCAATAGTCGCAGACATTGCAGACGCCGGTCCTGCTGAGTGGACAAACAAGCATTTAGGAGGATCTCCGGAAGTAATGGGATACTTAGAAAGAGTAGACGGCGCTCAAAAAGGTCCGGTTTTATATTTTTTTATTAATGACCCAAATGATACAATTCCATTAGGCCCTATATCATTATGAGAAGAAAAAAAACATTTTATCATCATTTAGTATCTACCGAAGAAATTAGCATTGAACTGGAAAAACTCGGACTCTCCGAGCACGAACGGATAGAATTGTTAGAGATTGCGGAAAATACAATTCACTACACAATAATAGATATTGTTTTATCCGAGTTAAAAGAAGAAGATAAAAAAACTTTCTTAGAACACCATGCAAAAAGTAATCATGAAATAACATTAAGATATCTTAAGGAAAAGATAGACGACCTGGAAAGCAGAATTAAAGAGTCTGCGGAAATTTTAAAAAGCAACTTCCTTAAGGACATAAAAGAGCTTAAAAGCCTCTCTTGAATTCTTCCCTGTTTTAAAATAGAATTGTCTTACTTTATGAATCTAAAAAAGAATGTGGCTGTAATTGGAATCGGAAGAGTTGGTCTCCCTATGGCGCTTGTTTTAGCCGAAAAAGGATATAACGTATTTGGAATTGGAAGAAGTAAAGAAAAAATTGAAAATTTGTTAAAAGGCACTATGCCTTTTATGGAGAAAGACTGCAATATATTAAAAAGGGTTATAAAAAAAACATTTCATCCAACTGTGTCCTACGAGGTTGTAAAAGATTCCCAAATTATCATTCTTACTCTTGGAACTCCAATAGATGAAAACATGAATCCCGTACTTTCTCAAATAGAAAACGTTTTAAATTTTATTACTCCCTTTCTCAGGAAAGGACAATTAATTATTTTAAGAAGCACTGTTTCGCCGGATACTACCCGCTATGTTAAGGAAAAAATTGAAATTGAGTCAAAATTTACAATCGGAAAAGATCTATTTCTGGCATGCTGCCCGGAAAGAGTTGCGGAAGGAAACGCAATTAAAGAAATAATAGAAATTCCTCAAATTATCGGAGGTGTAGATAAAAAATCTACGGAAAAAGCAAAGGAGTTTTTTGAGAGTTTTAATGTAAAGTGTTTAACAACCGATGCAACAAGTGCTGAACTTGCAAAATTATTTACCAATATGTATCGCTACATTTCCTTTGCAATTGCGAATGAATTTATGGTTATAGCGGAAAATTACGGAAGAAACATGCATGAAATAATTGAACTTGTAAATAACGGCTATAAAAGGGGAGGAATGGCTCTTCCCGGATTAACCGCAGGACCTTGTTTATTTAAAGACGGATTTTTTCTTATAAACGATAACCCCTATCTTGACCTTATTGCCGCAAGCTGGAAAATTAACGAAGCAATTCCCCTCTTTCTAATCAATAAGATTAAAGAAAGAACGCCTCTTCTAAAAAAGAAGGTTGTTATCTTGGGGCTTTCCTTTAAACCTGAAATTGATGATATTAGAGAGTCTTTAAGTTTTAAAATTAGAAAAGCACTTTTACGGGAGCATTCACAAATTTTTCTGCATGATCCATTTGTTAAAAAATATAAAAATCAGAAAATTTTTGATAAGCTCGATGATGTTATTCCCAGCGCAGATGTCGTAATAATTGCCACCCGGCACAATGCTTATGTTAAAAATCGAAGTAAAATTTTAAAAATGATTAAAAAAGACGCATTTATTTGTGACATTTGGAATTTATTTGAAAAAAGAAAATTAGTATTTAAAAAGTGAAGTAAAAAAATTACATTCTTTAAAACCAACTATAAAATGTTTAAACAGCTAATAAATAAAAAGGGTTGGTTTTTTTTAAAGCTGACTATTGCTCTATTGTATCTTGGTTACAACATTAATCTAATTGGTTTTGGACTAAAAAATAAAATAACCATAGCTAATACCTTAGATTTTTCTTGGCAGGTAGATTTTGTAGAAAAACTCTTACATGGATTTGTCGCCGGCAGAGATTTTATTTTTACCTATGGACCGCTGTATCAATTAATTATTTCTCTCCCCTCTCTAGTTTTTCACATTCCCTCTTATCTTTCTATTTTATATTCTAATGTTATTCTGGATTTGATTTTTTTATTGTTAATTTTTTACTTTATTCAAAAAACTGTTATAGGAGAAAGCAGGAGAATTATCGTAATTTTTTTCCTATTATTGTTAACCATTATTTTTGGAGTTGACTCAAATTCCGCAATCCGTGTGGTTACTCCCCTAATCTATGCCTTGTTTTTGATAAATTTTAGCTTCTTTAAAAAAGATTATTTTAAATTTTTATTACTTATTCTATATCCATCATTTTGGGGATTATATTCTTACGATATCTTTACTCAATGCCTACTGCTAATAGTTACATTTGGTTTCGTATCTATCTTTTTAAATTTTTTTGACCTTTCTTTAGTAAAAAAATTATTTCAATTATTTTTAATTTTATTTTTTACATTATTTACTCAAGTCGTTACCGGTTTTTTTATATCGGGAGATCTAAATTATATTAAATACTCCCTGGATACTGTCCAGAATTATTTTTACATACTAAGCTCTGCTTTCCCAATAATCCAAGCGGATTTTCTTTTAATCTTCCCTATGTCTATTTGTTTATTAATATTTTTTCTTGTTAAAAATCCTAAAATTGATAAGAATAGGAAGAATATGATTATTTTCCTTTCTATAGCGGCTTTACTACAACTTAGAAGTGCACTAATAAGATCTGATAATGGACATATTGTTATGGGGATTTACCCATCTATAATAATGTTTCCCTTACTCTGTTCTGATCTTTTTAAGAAAGGAAAAGATCTCTCTGCTGTTTTGTCTGCCGGCTTTATCGTTACACTTCTTTTTGTGAATAATGGATTTTCATTTCTCAATTTTTCATCTTCAAACTTCAGCAAATTTATTGACACCTCAAATTTTAAGAAACCATTCTCCGTTTTTTATAAAACTACTAATTATTACTCAAAAGACGAAAACTTTCTAAAAAAGTTAATAAAGGAGAATAAAAATAATGTAATGACATATCCATATGATAATTATCTTTTAGCAATAAATGGGACCACCTACAATAATATTTTGCTTCAATATTATCAATATTCAGGTTCTTTGGTAGAAAAAGAAAGCGTTAAACAATTATCTATAAACCCTCCAAAATTTATTATTTTAGGAATAGATAGACATACCGCAATTGATTTAGACGAAATCCCCAACTTTACAAGAAATCCTGTATTCTCCTCCTGGGTAATTAGGAACTATTCCGTTCACAGTTTACGTGGTCAATATTTAGTTTTGGAGTATGTATCAAAAAAGGAAAATGTTAAAATTCTGAATAAAACCAAAAAATGTTCTATTTATAAACTCACCATTTCTCGCCCGTTATTTTCTTTCCCTGATAAATTTAAACCATCTCTTATTTATCTTTTAGACAAAAAAAATAATTCCCGAATTAGATTGCCTTATGTTCCGGGTAATTCCGATTATCTAATTTTTGAAGACTATTTTAATATCAAAAGGGTGGAAGAATTATTTTTTTCCGTAATAGATTTTAAGTCGGGATATTTAAATAAAGAAAAACTCAATCAATTGGAAATTACTAAAAAAAGTCCGTTTTTGCGTAAGAAAACAATCTACCCTCTTAATAAAATTTCTGCTCAAATCGAATGTTATAATTAATCCTAAATATGTCTAAGAAAAACAAAAAAAACGACTACCTGTTTTTTCTTTTATTTTTTTTACTGGGAATTATAACCAGAGTTCCGTTTGTTGAAAAAATCCAATCTCATATGGATGGCCCTCAATATAGTATTGGCGTAATTAGATATTCTTTTGAACAATCCACGCCGGAAGCCCCCGGATATCCGCTTTACATTGGCTTAGGGATGCTTTTTAATCTGCTTTTTAATGACCCCTACAAATCTATCCTTGCGGTAAGCATTTTGGGAAGTGCACTGGGAGCAGCAATTTTATTTTATCTGGGTTTAAAAATATATCACAAAAATGTTGGGATAGCTGCCGCAATTATCTTTTTAAGCGGTTCTACTTTTTACTATCTTGGGCTTACGGCATATGCGTTTTTGCTTATTGTTCCTACAACTGCGCTTTTAGCATATGCCGTGTATAGAATTTTTGTTTTGCAAAAAGACGAAGGCGTATTTCTAGGCTTAATTTTTGGAATATGTCTTGGAATACGTCCTCAGGAAATACTACAAATAGTTACTCTATTCGGATTAGGTTTTGTTTTTTTATCAAATAAGGAAAAAGTTAAAACAATTATATTTTTTATGTTGGTAACCTTATCCTGGCTTATTCCGGTTATAAATTCTGTCGGAGTAAATGAGTTTCTAGGAATTTTTAGTCATTCGTCGGAGCTTATTACTACCAGGGGAACGCTATTAACAAATTTAACCGCTATGGTAAAAGGGTTTTTGCTAAGTTTTGGAATTTCAGCAATATTTTTGCTTTATTTTCTTAGATTTATAAAAAAAGGGGTAAAAAAAGCCACTATCTTTTTTACTGCGTGGATTTTCCCGGGACTACTTATTAATTTAATCTTTTTTTCCGATCATGCCGGATATCAAATGAGTTATCTTACAGGAATTTTAATTCTAATTTCTTATGCTATTTGGAAGTCGGTCGGGAAAAATAAATTACTTTTCATTTTAACTTTAATTTTAATTTCCGGATTTAATCTTTATTGGTTTTTTTATAACAGAGACCCCAACTTTGATAAACCATACCGCTTTCTGTCTTTCCATTATTCCGAGATTGTAAAAAATGATATTAAAATAGGAGGTAAAATTAAGTTTATTCAAAAAAATTTTGATCCAAAAACAACTTTAATTGTTACAAACGCTCTATACTTCCGCCAATATATGTACTATTTAAAAAACTATCAAGTAACTGATATTGAAGCCATCGACACAAACATTCCAAAATTTATGTATGTAAAAAGAGACGGAAAAAATTGGAATAGAAGAGAATATACAAGTAAAGATTTTTCCGTTCTTATAGCAGCAAACATTAAAAATATTATTTTTACAGATGACTATGCAAAAGATTACATTAAAAAATATCCGGTTAAAGTTTATGTCTTACCGGGAAAAAGCACTATTACTTTCATTTCTGTACCAAAAAATGTTAAAATGTTTTATAAATATCATTTTGTAGAAATTAAAAAGTTATAAATCAATATTTTATGGGTGATTCAAAATTAAAAATTGAAGATATAAAAATAGGAAAAGGATCCGAAGTAAAAGACGGAGACACTGTAGTAATGCACTATACAGGCTGGCTTGAAGACGGAACAAAATTTGATTCTTCCTACGACCGCGACTTGCCTTTTGAAACAAAAATTGGAATTGGATATGTAATTAAAGGATGGGACATGGGAGTTCCGGGAATGAAAGCAGGCGGAAAAAGAAAGTTAACAATTCCCTACGAACTAGGATACGGAAAGTACGGAGTTGACCCTTTAATCCCCGGTTTTGCCACTTTAATCTTCGAAGTCGAACTGCTTAAAATCAAATAACTATTTTTTGTATTAAAATTCTGGATCAAAGCTACCAACAAAAAAATAATTACCAATCAATTAAGTAATTAATTCACGAACAAACATATATAGAATCATTAAAGGCAATCTAATAACATTCTCCCTTTCTATAGTCTAATAGTTCGAACTATTAGACTATAATATTCCAACAAACCTTGTTTTTAATTTCAATGATTATTTATCCTGCTTGTTCCGCTCGCCTCGCTACGAAGCGGGAGTTAAATCGAAGAGAGATTTCTTTCTAAATTCCTCTTAAGATGTAAATTCCATTCCTTTAAGCTTTTAAGTTCTTCTTTTTTAAAAAAAGATTTTTTAACAAGTTCTGTATAAACTTTCGTCATCATCTCAAAAATTTTCCCTAAAAGTTTTAACTCATTTAAAACATTTACCATGTTTTCTGTTTTAAGATAAAGGTCTGTTTCGTCGCTAAAATCCTTCATTAAATTATGCTCGTTTCTTTTCTGAAAAACACATGGGGAAATAAAAATCAATCTTGAACCAAGTTCCCATAAAATTCTCTGTGCAATATATCCCCACCAAACATTTAATTAGCTCTTTTGAGCCAAAGGATTTCATTGGCTGCAATAAGAAGTCTTGTAAAAAACATCTGAAGAATAAAAAGCAGTTACGTTAAATTTACTTTCCAGTTTTGGCTTAATTTGTTCAGTGATTTTAAGGTGTATGGAAATAAATAAACAGAGTATTAAACCTTATTTTGCAAAGATAATTAAAGATATCGAGGACTGTTTGTCAAGTCAGCCGAGCGCTCGAACCGCTGAGGACGCACTTATGTATAGTGTTCTTTGTAAAAACTACGCTCGTAAATTTCTCAGTTAGTCCCTATTTCTCAAAAAAGCGGGAATGCTATAGTCCTTAGTATTTACCGAAGGACTAAAAACACCTAATTTATTTATTAAGTCTATTTGCTATTCTATTAGCTTTCATTAAAGCTCCATTTGTTTTGTGTTCCTGAAAGCGTGTTTTTACTGTAAAACCTGTCCATCCGACATGATGAGAAAGAATGTCTTTTTGCCAAATTATTTTTCCATCTAATCTAACTCCAACACCAACGCCCGATGGCCTTAATACAACTTCATTGCTATCTTCTGCAAAGAAGACACAAATCCCAGGCTCTTTAAACATAACTGCTCGTGGACTCTTTTCTGTCATATTTTATGATTATACATTAACTCTTAGTTTTATCAATTAATAATTAATTCCTATTGCGTAAAAAAGCGGGAATGTCCCAACTGTCGTCTTCCTCTTGTGTCGGAATCTGGGGTTGCTTCTGATCTTGAGGCTGAGGATCTTGAGTATTCTGTTCAGTCCCCGGCTCTTGTCTTGTCGCCATCGGCGTAACAAACTCTTTTAAGGTTTGCCTTACCTGATCAAATCCGGTTGCGATAACCGTAATCTTCATTTGATCGTGCATCGTATCATCTATAGTTGCTCCAAAAATAATATTTGCGTCCGGATCCGCAGAAGATGCAATAATCTTAGCTGCCTCATCCACTTCTGACATTGTTAAGTCCGGTCCGCCAATAATGTTAAACAAAACTCCGCGCGCTCCATCCATGGATATTTCTAATAAAGGTGAAGCAATAGCGCTTCTGGCAGCAGCTTGGGCTCTATTTTCCCCAACACCTGTGCCAATACCCATAAGAGCTGATCCTGCATTAGACATAATCGTTTTTACGTCGGCAAAATCGACATTAATAAGTCCCGGCATGGTAATTAAATCCGAAATTCCCTGCACACCTTGGGTAACAACGGAATCTGCAACTTTAAATGCCTCAAGAAGAGATAACTTTTTATCCACAACGTCTAAGATTCTCTGGTTTGGAATAATAATTAGAGTATCCACCTTGTCCTTTAATTCCTCTATACCATCTTCTGCCTGTACCATTCTTCTTGTCCCTTCAAAAGCAAAAGGCTTAGTTACTACGGAAACCGTAAGAACTCCAAGCTCTTTTGCTGCCTTAGCAATAATAGGAGTTGCTCCTGTTCCTGTTCCCCCGCCCATTCCGGAAGTTAGAAAAAGCATGTCTGTTCCATCTATTATTTCTTTAATTTTTTCGAACGATTCTTCCGCAGACTGTTTGCCAATATCCGGGTTTCCGCCGGACCCTAATCCTTTTGTAAGATTTTCCCCAATTTGGAGCTTGTTCGGAGCTTGGCATAGAAGAAGCGCTTGAGCATCGGTATTAACTGCAATAAAATCTACTCCTTGAATTTGACTTTGCGAAATCATTGAATTGAGGGCATTTGTTCCTCCACCGCCAATTCCCATTACGCGTATTTTGGCGAAATTTGTAGTCTGGGGCTTGATCAGCATAAGTACAAGCATACTAGCAGATCAAAAAGATTTTTGTCAAGCGGTTAACAAAAGGTTTTTACGGAATAAACGACTTTAAAAAGGAAATAATTTTAGAAAATGACTTATTAAATTTTAATCCGGGAATACTTGGCAAAGAAAAGCCAAACAGACTAGACGCTTTTCCTTCCAAAATACCGCCGTATTTTGCAAGTCCGACAACTGCAGAAAAAGATGAGCTTTGAATTTCGTCTATTATTCCCTTAATTCCCATAGGCGCTCCAATTCTAACAGGCATTGCAAGCATTCTTCTGGCAGCCTCCTGAATACCAACTGTATTTGCTCCTCCGCCTGTAATAACTAAGCCGGATGGAATTTGTGCGCCGTAACCGCTTTTTTTAATCTCTAAACCAATAAATGTAAAAATTTCGTTTAAACGGGGTCTAATTATTCCGTCAACTAATGTTTTGTAAGAAACTTTATTTATTTCTTCGGGCAGATTTAAAGGGCCAAGATCAATTTCGTCCGTGTTTTTCCTATCCGCTCCATCTTGGGTTATTTTTCTTGTTTCTTTAGAAATATTGGAAAGATGAAGTTTAATTTTTTCAGCAGATTCCAAGGAAATTCTAAGACCAATCGCAAGGTCGTTTGTAATATGCCTTGCTCCTATAGGAAGAACAGATGAATAAGCAACCGAACCTTCTACAAAAATTGAGATATCGGTAGTTCCCGCACCCATATCTATTAAAACTACTCCCAGTTCTTTTTCCGTATCCGATAAGGAACTTATAGAGCTTGCATAACCGCTAAAGACAACCGCCTCAACATCTACTCCAACTTCGGAAAATGCTCTTTCTAAATTTCTAATTGCGGTGCTGCTTGCCGAAATTATATGAGTATCTACTTCAAGCCTTATGCCGGTCATTCCAATAGGATCTTTTATGCCCTCCTGACCATCTACTATGTAACTTCGGGGCAAAACATGAATTATTTCCCTGCTTGACGGCAAAGATACTGCTTTTGCAGCATCTATTACCCTCATAAGATCATTTTCCGTAATCTCTCCGTCCGGATGGGAAACAGCCACGACTCCTCTTGAGTTCTGCGATTCTATATGGCTTCCTCCAATTGAAATAACAACTTTTGATGCGGAATATCCGGCCATTCTCTCTGCGGATTCAAGAGAATTGTTAATGGAAGCGACTGCGTCTTCTATGTCTACTATTTGACCTTTCCTAATTCCGGAGGATTTTACTTCTGAAACACCCAAAACATTAACCGTTTCATTAACTCTTGCGATAAGCGATACTATCTTTGATGTACCTATATCTACACCTACAACTATCTTACCTTCAGTCATATTTTTAGATAAACTCAATAATAGGCTTATCAAACCTAAAATCAAGCTTTTTAAGCCTTTTCCCTTCTATTGTAAGCCTAGAAAGGATTAATTGTAAAGAGGACATTTGCTCCGAAAGACCTTTTTTTAAGGAAAAAATTACTAAACCTCCGTCTTTAAGAGTAACAAAAAAACTTAAATCATTTCCGGATAGAATCTTTTGATATTGAATGTTTCTATTTTTAAGAATTAACTCTAAGTCGGAAAGAGCGGACGATTTTTCGACAGATACCGGGGTTTTAGGAGGATCTTTAAACAAAACGTTATAATAACTGCTCAAAAAAAGCGAAAGAAAAGACAGAAAAAGACCTAACAAGAGAATTACGATTGCAGCTTTCTTTTTTCTAATTATCCTATTTGTTTTTTTTCCTGCTGATTTCTTCATTTATTACCGCTTCTCTTACAACTTTTGCGATATTTTTAGAAGCGTTTTTAAATATATTTACGTCTTGCTCCGAATTTAGAACATATTTACTTATGTTTTTTTCCATTTTACTAATCTCACTAAATAATGTTTCCGGACTTAATTTATCTTGTTCAATAATTTCCGCCAGTCCAAAATTTTTTATAAGGAGAGCGTTTTTAAGCTGCTCATTTTTTTGGGAGAAAAATAATGGAATTAAAATACACGGCTTTTTAAAACAAATTAGTTCTGTAACCGTATTAATTCCGGATCTGGAAACAACAAACGTTGATTTTTTAAGTGCTTCCGCTACTTGAGCAGAATCAAGAAATTTTTTAATTTGATAATTCCCCGCTGTTCCGGTTAGTAATTCCCTTAATTTTTGAGCCTTGTCGAAATCGTTAAACTTCTTTGCGTCTCCTGTTTGATGAATAATGTTTACGGATTTTAATAGTTTTTCTGCGCAGCCCAAAACTGCTGAGTTTAACGCGTGGGATCCCGAACTTCCTCCTGTAATATAAACAATTGGCAAGTCATTTTTAAAGATGAAATTTTCTTCAGTCGGCTGAAAAAGTTCTTTTCTAATTGGATTTCCGGTTAGAATAGTTTTATATTTAGGAAAATATTTTTCCGACTTTTCCCAGGAAATGCAAATCTTTTTTGCGAATTTCGCAGCAATTCTATTGGCAAGACCTACCTCTAGAGTTTGTTCATGAATTACAACCGGAATTCCTAAAAAAGATGCAGCAAAAATTACCGGCAACGAAAGATACCCGCCAAAGCCAACTACAATATCCGGTTTAATCCTAACGAGCGTACTTAACGACTGAGTAAATCCAACCGGAGATTTTAGTAAAGAAGTAAAGGAATGTTTCGAAAGCCTTCTTTGTAATCTTCCCATTGTTAATGGTATAAACGGAATTCCCAGTTTAGTTATTAACTCGTACTCTAAGGAAAGCGCTTTGTCCCCCTCAAAGGAATATTTCCTTCCAATAAAAAATATCTCATCGGATTTTAGCTCTTCAATTAACGATAATGCCGGCGATAAATGCCCGCCTGTTAATACTGCTTTCATAAGTTTACGTGTCCTTGTTTTGAAATATTTAAAAGAATTCCAATTGCTGCCAAATTCATTATAAGCGCAGATCCTCCGTAAGAAATAAACGGCAGAGGAATTCCCGTTAAGGGCAAGAGTGCCGTTTGAGCTGCCAAATTAATTAATACCTGAAATGCCAGGAAAGACGTTACCCCTCCTGCTAAGAGCTTGCCAAAAACATCTTTTGCTCTTACGGCAATATAAAAACCTCTCCAAATAATTATTATAAATACAAGAATAATTAAAGTTGCTCCTAGAAATCCCAATTCTTCCCCAATAATTGCAAAGATCGAATCTGTTGTATTTTCCGGAAGATATGCATATTTTTGTAGTGAATTGCCTATACCCACCCCCGTTAACCCTCCTGATCCGAAGGCAATTAATATTTGCTTAACATGGTAAGAAAAACTATCCGGAGAATTATTAAAATTTAGGAAGGTCGTAAGCCTATTTGCCCTATAAGGAGCAATTTTAATCAGTATAAATGTAAGAAGCCCTATAACCGGTGCAAGTGAAATAAGATACAAAATACTTCCTCCGGAAAGGAAAAAAATTACTAAAGATTCTGCTAAAATAATTATTGCAGTCCCCATATCCGGTTGGAGCAATATTAAAAATAATATTAATCCCGTTAGCATTAAAAATGCCCAAAACCTTCCCTTTTCTTTGGTTGAGAACCAAGCGGAAAAATAGATCGCCAAAGCAAGTTTTGCAAATTCGGACGGCTGAAATGAAAAAAACTTAAAATCAATCCAGCGTTTTGCACCCAAAAGGTTTATTCCTAATCCGGGAATAAAAACCATAATTAGAAGAATAATGGAAATAATTAGTATGGGAAGCGCTAAATTATAAAATTTACGATAATCAAAAAAAGAGAAAAGACCAAGAGATATAAAGCCGACAATTATCCAAAATGATTGAACTTTAAGGTAATGATATTTATCGGCAAAATCCCTAAAGGCAACAAACGTGGAAGCATCATAAATCATAAAGAGGCCAAAGAATGTTAAAAAAATAGTAGCAATGAGCAGGGGTATGTCTATTTTTTTCATTATCTAATGAAAGCGATATATAAACCTAAAATTGCAAACATAAAACCCAATAACCAAGCCCTCATGACAATTTTTGGTTCGTTCCATCCCCTTTTTAAAAGGTATAAATGAAAAGGGGCAACCGGAAAAATCTTTCTTCCTAAAAACCTTTTACCTAAAAGCTGAATTAGAGAAGATCCGATTTCTATAATAAACACTCCTCCTATTACGGCAAGAGCAATTATTCTCCCGTTTAAAAGACCAATCACCGCTAGCGAAGCTCCTAAGGATAACGAACCGACATCTCCTAACCAGATTCTTGCTTTGTAAATATTAAAATACAGAAAAGCCGCCACGCTTCCTGCTAAAAATGCGATAAAAATTCCCAGTGCCGGATCAACCGCTGTTGTTGAAATTGACAAAAATGCAAGCAGACAAATTAGAAATAATCCCGGTGCTAATCCGTCCAATCCGTCTGTAATATTAAAAGCGTTTGCAAAAGAAACAATTACAAACGCCGCAAAGGGGATAAACAGAAAACCCATACTGGTTAAACCAATCCCCCGGATAAAAACAAACGAATATCCAAGTTTAAAATACAAGGCTGTTGCAATAATTAAAGCCAGAATAATTTGTATAGCGAATTTATGCCTAAGCCTTAAACCAAAAAAGGCTGTTTTTTTTAGGTTAACAAGTTTTTTTATGTCGTCATAAAGTCCTAAAAGTCCAAAACCTAAAAAAGTAAAAAAGATTACAAAAAAATCCCAACCTCCAATTTCTATACTAAACATCCCGTATGCCCAGATAGTTAGAATTGTTACAACGAAGATAATTAACACTCCTCCGCCAAAAGGCGTGCCAACTTTCCATGCATTAAATTTATCAAAAATATGCGCTCTTTTATTTAAAAAATCCGTTGTTATCTGATTTTGACGTCTAAACTTAATTTTATAAAGAAAATCTATAAATGGGATAAGTAAAATTCCTGTAACAAAAAAGGATAGTATCGTAAATCCTAAAAGCTGCGCCATAAGCTATAATTATAGTACGAAAGGAGTTTATTAGCAATAAAACCCTCTGAAGACTGTTTACTTTTTAACTGTTAAGAAAAGATTTTCTGCCTCTTGCAACTCGTCCTTTGTGTTAACACCTCTCCATGGCAATAAATTAATTTTTAAAGTTTCTATGCTCTCCTTATGTTTAATACCGATGTCAAGCAAGCTTGTTAAATAATATTCTCCCGTAACAGAACTTTTTACTACCTGTTTTAAATATTTTTTTAAAAAATCAACTTTAAAAACGTAACATCCTGGATTAATTTCTTTTATTTTTCTTTGATTTAATGTTGCATCTTTTTCTTCAATTATTGCCTTAACCTTACCGTTTTTATCTCTTATAATCCTGCCAAGACCAAACGGATCTTGTTTTTTAATAGTTAACAGGGTAAAAGACGCATTGGAAATAAAATGTGCACGAACAAGACTTTTAATCGTTTTTTTGTCGTAAAATGCAGAGTCATCCCCATTAAGCACCAACACGTCTCTTACTGCTGTAGGAATTTTTTTTAACGCACATGTTACCGCATGAGCTGTCCCCAATCTTTTCTTCTGTTCCGCATATATAATTCCCCCGTCCAAAAGCTTCATAACAGATTGTTTCGCAAAACCGACTACGACAACTAAAGAAGAAACCTCAATCTCTCTAAGAAGGTTAATCGTATGAAGGATCATTGGTTTATCTGCCAAATGAAGAGCTACTTTATTAATTCCTTTGGAGTTCATTCTCTTCCCTTTTCCTGCAGCCAGAACAATAGCTCCCAGATTTTTATGTTTTTCTTTTAAAACACTCATTCTATAATCCTTTCGATATCTGCCCCTAAATTTCTCAATCTCTGGTCAAAATTTTCATACCCCCGATCCAAATGTTCTAAACCAAAAATTATGCTTTCTCCTTTTGCCGCCAATGCGCCTAGGACTAAGGTGGCACCGGCTCTTAAATCGGACACTGTTACAACCCCGTTATGAAGCCTAGTCGGACCGGAAATTTTTGCAGCATGAGAATAATTATTGTCATCCCCGATATTAAAATTGTAGAATTTCTCAGCATCATTAACTTTAGGATTAAACAATTTAACTCTTGCTCCCATTTTCTCTAATTCCTCCGCGTAAGTAAACCTATTTTCGTAAACTGTTTCGTGAATTTGCGACACTCCTTTTGCTTTTGTCATAAGCACTGCCCAGGGTCCCTGCCAGTCTGTCATAAAACCGGGATAGAAATTCGTCGCAATTGTCGTAGGATTTAAACTTCCTTTGTAAAAAAATCTTATTCCATCTGCCTTTTCCTCAAAGCCGCCATTTGCTTCTTCGAGTTGTTTTAAAAATTCTGTAATACCGGTTCTATTTATCCCTTTTATAAAGATATCTCCTTCCGTTAAGATTCCTGCAACAGCAAATGTTACTATTTCATTTCTATCCGGACTGATTGTAAATCTTGTTCCCTTAAGTTTTTTTACTCCCTTAATTACAATTACCCTTGTTTCTGTTCTTTTTACATCTGCTCCCATTTTATTTAAAAGCAAAATTAATTCATCTATTTCCGGTTCCCGGGCAGCGTTTCTTAAAACCGTTGTTCCTTCCGCCAAAACAGACGAGAGGATCATTGTTTCTGTTCCGGTGTGGGTATTTTTAGAAAAAACATAATGAGTTCCTTTTAATCCGGAATCTGCACTTGCGTGAAAATAACCATCTTTACTCTCATAATCTACGCTTGCCCCCATTTTCACCAGTCCGTCTATAATTCTGTCTATTGGTCTTGCTCCAATTCTACAACCACCCGGGTTGGGAATAATTGCCATACCAGTTCTTACAAGAAGAGGTGCTAGAAACATATAGGATGCTCTAATTTCTGCTGCTTTTTCAAGCGTAATTTTTGCTGTTTTAAAATTGTCCATTTTTATAGAAATAGAGTGATCGTTAAGCTTAACTTTCCCGCCCAACTCCTCTATAATTTCTGCCATAATTTTAAAATCGGAAATTATTGGAATGTTATCAATAATTACTTCTTCCTTCGTTAAACAAGCAGCGACCAATGCTTTTAAAGCCACATTTTTAGATCCGGAAACAGAAACTGTTCCTGATAATTTTTTTTGTCCATTAATAACTAATTTCTCCAAATCAAGCTTCATTGTTAAGTTTTAACTTATTATTTACTTTATAAATATCTCCCGCGCCCATTGTTATTATTACAGAATTGCCCCCATATTTTTTTTGCCCGATATATTCTACCACATCCTCCAAACCGGGCAAGAATCTAACATTAGGGTGTAATTTTGCCATTGACTGAACCAAAGATTGCGAGGAAATAGAGGAATCAATAATTTCTCTCTCTGATGAAAATATACTTGAGATAATTACCTCATCAGCATCTGAAAATGCATATAAAAACTGATCAAATAATTTTTTTGTCCTGGAATAAGTATGAGGTTGAAAAAAACATACGATTCTTGATTTTGGAAATCCTTCCCTAAAGGCTTTTAATGTTTTTTTAATTTCTGCGGGATGATGAGCATAATCGTCAAAAAGAAGTGCACCTGAGTCCAAAACGCCGATATATTCTGCTCTTCTTTTGCTGCCTTTAAATTTTGCAATTTCTTTTTTTATCTTATCTATCGAAACACCCAGTTCCAAACTTACTATTATCGCTGCTAAAGCGTTAAACACATTGTGCTCTCCTAATACATTAAGTGTGAATTCCCCTAAATCTGCTCCACCACTCTCCACCCAGAAGAAAGATTGAGAATTTGAAAAATTTATTTTTTTTATCCTGTAATCATTTATCTCTGAAAAACCGTAAGTTATCACATTTCCTTTATAATTATTTATAAGAATTTTTATCTGATGATCATCTCCGCATGCAATTAAAATTCCGTCTTTTGGAAGATTATCCGCAAATTTTAAAAATACTTCTCTGATTTCATCTACAGAAGCATATATATCCGGATGGTCAAAGTCTATGTTTGTAAAGACTGCTATTTTAGGATGCTGCCATAAAAACTTGGGGGTTTTATCTTCTATAGGTTCTGTTGCATATTCGTCCGCTTCTGCAATAAAATATAATCCTTTTCCAAAATGACCCGCATTAGGCAAAGACGGTAAGGAAGATGTACCTACTACAAACGTAGGGTCAAGACCAACTTCCCTTAAAATTGTAGCAATCATTCCGGTTGTTGTGGTTTTACCGTGAGTTCCGGCTACGGAAACACCATAAAAATTTTTTGCTAATAACTTCCCTTCCATAAATTTTCCTACCGCTTCTCCCTGAGTCCAAACAGGTACCCCTCTATTTTTTGCCGCTTTTGCTTCGACATTGCTAAAACCTCCATGCGCCCCGGTAATAATTACAAGATCCGAATTTTTTACATTCTCTTCCGAAAAACCTACATAAGGAGTAATTCCTGCTTTTTGTAAAGATTCATCTGTAATAAACTCTTTGTCCACATCCGAACCTGTAACATTAAATCCTGCCTCTTTTGCAATAATTGCAAGAGGAGTCATCCCAACACCTTTAATTCCGGTAAAATGAATGTTTTTTATTTTCATATCATTCCTGCAATAGTAGCAAACTCGCCGTATCTTTTGCTTTTACTTTTTCTGGCGGAATACAAAAAAGAAGAATTATCCTTTGTGCAAAGCGGCGAGAATTCCATATTTTTTTCGGAAAATCCTGAGTTAAGCAATATTTCCTTAATCAAAATTTTTAAATCTAAAAAATACTTATCTCCTTTTTTTAAATAAAAATTTTCAATATTTGAAAAAGTTATCAAAAATTCATCAATTATTTTTTTACTAACATCGTAGCAGCATAATCCTATTGAAGGACCTGCTAAAACTTTTATATCCTCTAAAAGTCCTCCGTTTGCTTTAAAATAATTAATCGCCTCATTTAAAATTCCCCGAAGTATTCCTTTATAACCGACATGAAAAACTCCTATTATTTTGTTTTTGGGAGAATAAAATACAAGAGGAACACAATCCGCAGTAACAACTCCTAAAAAAATATTTTTATTTTTAGTTACTAAACCGTCTTTCCCGGAAATTAATCTAGCCGCAGTATTTTTAACGATTGAAATTTTATTACCATGGATTTGTTCGGACAAGATCAGATTTGACGGAATAAGATTATTTAACTTCATTGCCTTTTCCAGATTTTTCCATTTTAATTTACCGTCTGTTTTTGCCGACCCAATCGCCCTTGTTGTAGAAAAAACTTTTATGCAATCTGAATCAAATAATTTATAGCTTAAAAATTTATTCATGTCGTATTTCTTTCCCTAAGAGCTTCTCGTGCAACTGCGAATTCGTCCCACGGATCCTCTCCTTTTCCATAATTAATTGATTTTTCATGGCTTTTTCCCGTACATAAAACCAAATCTCCCTTTTTTGCAATCGAAACTGCAAATTTGATGGCGTCCTTTCTATCGGGGATAATAAAATATATATTTTTGTTAGTGGCATTATCTTGATAATCCTTGTAATTAACTAAAGCAAATCCTTTAATAAAACCGGTTGAGATTTCCTGAGATATTTTAACAACAGCTTCACCTCTTGGATCTTCTGCTGTTAGAACAATAACATCTGCATACTTGGATGAATTTTTTCCCATTAAGGGACGTTTAGAAAAATCTCTTTTTCCCGCAGCACCGAATACATGAATAATTCTGCCTTTTACATCTGTTCTCATGGAACTTAATATCTGTTCGAAGGAATTAGGAGTGTGGGCAAAATCGATCATTATCCTAAAATTAGCCTTATAAATTTCTTCCATTCTCCCAATCGGCAACACAAAATTCTCAAGTCCGTTCTTTATTTGAGCCTCTGTTAATTCTAAGTTCTTACAAACCGCAATTGCTGCCAAGGCATTATATTTATTAAATTTTCCCGGAATTTTAATATCAAAGCCTATATTTTCTAAATTTACATCACAATCCTTACCAAAACCATAAGTCGTAACGTTTGAAAGATTAAGCTTTTTTAATATTTTGTAGGAATTATCGTCTTTGTTAATTACTAATTTCTTAGAATTTTTTAAAAGCCTTGCCTTAGTCTTAACATAATTTTCGTAAGTTTTATGATAATCCAAATGCTCCCGGGTTATATTTGTTACTAATCCGACTTTAGACTTTATTCCCCAGGCTCTGTATTGATCTAAAGCATGCGATGTAATTTCTAAAACCAGGAATTTTGAATTTGCATCTTTTGCCATTTTTATAAATCTTTGAATTCTCCATGCCGCAGGAGTTGTTCTATGAAGCTCCAGATCATACTGTTTTCCGCCTATTACCGCACCGACTGATGAAACCATCGAAGGATTTAAACCGTTGATTTTTAAGATGTGATAGATAATATTTGTGGTTGTTGTTTTACCATCCGTTCCTGTTACTCCGATTATTGTTAAATTCCTGGAAGGAAAACCATACCAAAAATTAGAAAATATTGCTTTTAACAAATGGTGTTTATTTTTTGTTTTTTGCCACATATTTTAACTGGATTTAGATCTTTGAATATCCCAAAAATCTCCTCTTCTGCAAAGCTTTTCTACGTCTTTTTTGTCTTCCAAGAGCATTTCTACGACTCTTTCTAAAAAGAGAGTGTTTTGAGAACTTTTCACTAAAACCATATCTTCTTTTTTAATATTATCTAAAATATATTGTTTTGCAAAAGAAAAATTTTCAAAGGTAACAAAATTAAATTTATTTTTTTTAAGGATTGGCTCTGCGAATTTTTTCATCATTGGACCAATCAAAATTGCAAAATCCACTGTTTCTAAAAGTTTTCGGGCAACGGTTTGATGCATTTCTTCACTCAAGATTCCCAATTCCCGCATGTCTCCAATTATTGCCACTTTTCTTCTTGACCCTGATTTTTCTTTTAGAAAATCTAAAAGATCAAGAATCGGCTGAAGAGTTGCATTGTTATATGAGGAGTCAATTATTGACGTTTGTTTAATTCCCTTAAAAATGCTCATTCTTCCCGGAGGAAGAGAAAAATTCTTTTCCAAACCCAATATCGCTTCTTCTATTTCAATTCCCACGGATTTTGCAACTCCAAGTGCCAGCGCAAATGAATATGCAAAATGCTCCGGCAATGGATTCTTAAGATTTATCCTATACTCTTTACCATCTATAGATAATAAAACACTAAAAGCTTCCAGATCCGAATCTATTTTTTTAATAAAAATGTTTGAAGTTTTATCCTCCTTTGAAACAGAAATAATATTTGCCTTAATTTTATTTATGTTATTTTTAATAAGAGGATCATCTATATTAACCACCGCATATCCTTTTTGCGGAATTGATGAAAGTAAAAAGTTTTCTTCTTTAGCAGTTAATTCAAGAATTTTTTTCTCCGATCCCCTTGCATAGTTTTCAAAATAAACACTATGCTCATATGAGATATTCGTTAAAACTCCAACTGTCGGAGTGACAATTTTTAATAAGTAACTCATATTATTTGGCTCTTTAGGTCCATCTATTCCCATTTCGGCAATATAAAAATCAAATTTTTTCCAACTTGTTAATAATTTTATTTTGCATTCAATTAAAACTCTTAGCCAGTCAAAAAAACCGTAGTTACCCGGATCAATCCCCAAAATCGTTAAAGGTATTCCTGTATGACTGTTTTTACCCGAACTATTTCTCACGGTATGCTTTTGCGAAAGCATGATTCCAACAATATTTGCAAGAGAAGTCTTTCCGCTGCTTCCTCCAATTCCAACAATTACAAGGTTTATTTTTTTAAGTTGTATTTTTGCCGATAGCTTTAATATCCAAAAAATAATCTTTCCAAAAATTTTACTCATATAGCCATATATTATAGCTTAAATTACTCGCTGGGTGGTATTGCGTAATAGATTAGTAAATCTTTTGCGATATCAAAAAATATCGGAGCAGCGGTTTCCGCACCGTAAATTGAAGATGTGGGGCGGTTTAAGATTACAAACATGGCAAATTTCGGATTATTTGCCGGAGCAAAGCCAATAAACGATGCTATTGTTTTTGTAGGATCGTAATGCCCTGCAATAGGGATAGACGCAGTTCCGGTCTTCCCGGCTATTCTATACCCCTTCAGACGAGCCCAGGATGCCTCTCCTTTGTTAACAGCGTTAACCATTATTTCTGTCATAACTTTAGCCGTTTCCGGAGAAATTGGGTTTCCCAAAGATTTAGGCTTAATTTTTATGGTTGATCCGTCAGGATTTTCGATTCCGTTAACAACATGAGGCTGCATTCTCTGACCGTTGTTTGCTATTGCCGAAGTTGCGCTCAAAAGCTCTATAGGGGTAATTGAAATTCCTTGTCCAAATCCTGTGGTTGCCAGATCCACGGCGTACCAAAGGTTTTCCGGTTTTATTTTTGGGGAAATTTCTCCCTGGAGATCAATTCCCGTTAAATCACCTATTCCAAAACGCTGAAGATATTTAATCATCCCGTTAACTCCCAGTTTTTGAGCTACAAAAACCATACCTGTGTTGTCCGAATGCATAATTACATCGGTCATGCTTATATCTTTGTAGTATTTATCATTCCAGGTATGAATATCATAACCGCTTACGGAAACCGGACCGGCGCACGCCGAACATTTTGTTTGCGGAGTTACAAGCTTTAAATCAAGAGCCGAAGACATAACTAATGGTTTAAAAGTCGATCCGGGTTCGTACATATCGGAAATAAAGGGATTTTTGTAAACGCTGTCCGGAGAATTCGCATAATTTGCCGGGTCAAAATTTGGGAAACTTGCCATTGCTAAAATTTCTCCTGTTTTAGGATTTATTACCGCAGCCATGCCGGATTGGGCGCCAAATTTTTCCACACCTTCTTTAAGTCTTCTCTCAACTAAAAACTGGGCGGAACGGTCTAAGCTTAAAAGCAGATTGCTGCCGTCGATTTGCCTTTCTACATCTCCAAGTTTTGCTATGATTGGACGTCCAAAAGCATCGTGAATTTGTATCGCCTTTCCTTCCCTGCCTTTAAGAAGGAGATCATAGTACCCTTCAAGACCAAAATAACCTTTAGGTCTGCCCAAATCATCCATTCCAACAAATCCGACTAAATGTGCCGCCATAGATGCTTCCGGATAAAATCTTGTATATTGCTCTTCAAATCCCACTCCGGGCAAATTTAGTTTTTCCAAGTCATTCTTTACCTTAGTCTCAACTCCCGTTGCAATAGAAACCCAAAATCTATCAAGTGCCAGGCTTGCGCTTACCGATGCAATATCAACTCCTAAGGTAGTTGATATTAATTCCGACGTTTCTTTTAGATCTTTTACTTCTTTTGGATTTGCAAAGACTCGGTATGTTATTTTATTTGCTGCAATCGGAAACTTATCGGAAGTTTTAATTTCTCCTCTTCTAGGAAGAGTAGTAATTACTTTTCCGTACTGAAGCTGTCCCATTGTTGAAAGCTCTTGGGCTTTAACAACCTGCCAATAAAAAAGTCTTGCTATGACAATTAGAAAGAACAAAGTTATTAGACCGAGGACAAAACGGAATCTCCAATTCATCGTACAGCTGCAATTGGAATTGCATTCGTTAAAGAAAAGCCGAATTTTTGATTAACAAATCCCATTTTTTCCGCCCTAGAGGCTATGTTATTTAAAGAAGATTTTGCGTAAACCTGTTCACCAAGTATCGCATTTTCAGATTCGTAATAATTCAAATCATTTGTTACTTTTGCAAGAAGCGGACCTGCTGTTGCCATGCTATTTAGAACGATCGTTCTCGTAATAGACAATAGAAATGTTACAAAAATTAAAAATCCGATTATTACAAATGGTTTTTTCATAAATTTAATTTCCTCACTATGACCCTAAACTTGCCGAATGGGTCATGTTAATTTTTCAAATACCCTTAGTTTTGCACTCGCGCTTCTTCTATTACTTCCAATCTCTGCTTGACTTGGCAATACCGGTTTCTTTGTAATTACTATTCCCAACTGATTCTTTTCAAATTCTAAAAAGCTATGTTTTACAATTCTGTCTTCCAATGAGTGAAATGTTATAACCACAATTCTTCCTCCTTTTTCTAAGAGATCTACTGCCTGAGGCAATGATTCTCTTAAATTTTCAAGCTCTCCGTTTAATGCCATTCTTAGCGCCTGAAATGTTCTTTTACTTATCGCCGCTTTTACAAAAGGCGAAAGTGTTTTACTTTTCAAACCGTACGCCTCTTTAATTACCTCTATTAATTTCCCTGTTGTCTGAATCGCTTTTACTCCACGGGTCCTAACAATACGATCAGAAACGGCCCTAGCACGACGCTCTTGACCCAATCTAGAAAAAATTTCATATAACTCTCCTTTCGTTAAAACATTTACCAGGTCGCTTGCCTTTACCGGACTGCTTTTGTCCATTCTCATGTCAAGCGGACCATCCTTTAGATAACTAAACCCACGTTCTTCGGAATCAATCTGACGGGAAGAAACGCCAAGGTCATAAATAATTCCGTCTACCTTATTAAATCCATTTAAATGTGCAATTTTAGTAATATCCTTAAAATTACCTTGAGCCAGTATTAATGCTTGATCTTTGATTTTTGATTCTTGATTCTTGCTGATAAAATCTAGCGCCTCTTGATCCAGATCAATTCCCAAAACTAATCCGTCTCTTAGCAATATCGCCTTTGTATGACCTCCTCCGCCCAAGGTTGCGTCGATATATTTGCTATTTTTCTTAACTTGTAAAAGTTCTACCGCTTCCTTTAAAAGAACGCTAACATGGTAATCGTTCATTTCTTGCTCTTTTCAGTTTTATCCTCTTCAACTAGTCTTTTTGAGATTGATTCAATGTTTTTTTCAAGATTTTTTCTGTATTCTTCCCAACGTTTTTTATCCCAAACCTCTACATATCTTGAAAGACCTATAAAGACAACTTCGCTTTCAATTTGAGCAAATTCTCGTAAGTAACCAGGCATAACAAACCTTCCCTTATTGTCAAGCTCGACATTTGTTGCCCCTCCAAGTAAAAACCGCTGAGTTTCTCTTGCCTCTTTATGAATAAAAGGCCTTCCTTCTGTTCCTTCAAGAAGCGATTTCCAGCCTTTTTCCGATACAACAATGAGCGAGTTTTCATATCCTAAAGTTATTATTAATTTATCTCCCAGTACTTCTCTAAATTTCTTTGGAAAGGCGACTCTTGATTTTTCTCCAATTACGCCTTCGTATTGTCCTATTAACATATCCTGCCTTTCTTATCCCACCTTTTCCCACTTTAGACCACTTTATACTATTTTGGATCATTTCTAGTACCTTTGTCAAGAGGAAAAAGACACAAATTAGTGTATTCTAAAATAAAACAGCACTAAATAACCGAGGATTTAAAAAGATGATTTAAAAGAGGATATTAGAGATCTAATTTTTCTTCCGCCTGATATACTTTTCCGTCTGTTTTGGTTATCTTAACTACCAACTTTACAGACTTAACGTCTTGATCGTAATGGCAAACATCGGAACAAGTTCCGAGAACAATTTCCTGGTTCACGCTTTGACCGGGTTCTTTTATGTCCACGTGTCCAATTGCTCCCCTGGGAATATTCCCTTTTGCAGTATAAGAAAGCTCGTAGTCAACGCCTGTAATATCTTTTGTGTTTGTAATTGTCATAATAACCTTTTTTCCGTCTGCGCTTGCTTTTAGAGATAATCCAATTTCCGACGGGATAATTGTTGGAATAACTTCAATCGTCGGCTGAATATCCGTAGGGGCACTTGAATTTCTTCTGGCATTAAAAAGATAAACTCCTCCTCCAATTAATACAAAAACTATAATTGCAACAAGTGGAATTAATATTTTTTTATTTTTTAGCATTCTTATTAAATTGTAGCAAAGCAATTTGTTTTGTCAACAGCTTTCGCATCAAAGATTGGATGTTCGTGGGTAAGACAATGGGTGCAATGGTCTTCTCTTTTTCTTCCAATGGACCACACTAACCCCTCCAAGCTAAGATAATGAATAGTATCTACGCCAATTGCCTGTGCTATTTCAAGCATTGTTTTTTCCATATACCACCCTTCTTCTTCGTATAATGCGATTAATTTTTCTTTATCTGGGATATCTATTCCCAAATCACAAATGTCAACAACAGGAGGAAGAGCGGACAATAAATTTATATCCAATGCACCCTTTTTCCTAAGTGCTTTAACAAGTATTTTTGACGTATCACCTCTTACCACAGAATCATCAATGAGGAAAATGTTTTTACCTTTTACTCTGTCAGAAATAGAAAATTTACGCTCTAAAATCAGTTGGCGTAAAGCGTCCGATTCCGATATAAATGCTCTTATGCCGGCTGCGTATCTATCTTTTATTAACAAATCAATATCTGCATAGAGTCCTAACGCCTGAGCGTAACCCTGAGCTATGTGAGCTCCCGACTCGGGGATTCCGAAAATTATCGTATTTTCTTTAATAACAGGATATTCTCTTGCCAACTGAAAACCCATCCTTTTACGAATTTCTGCGTTTTCAAAACCGTTATCTTTAGAATGCGGAAATGCAAAATACACAGGCTCCCAAATACATCTGGCTGTTTTACTACTACGGGCAAACTGAATTTTATCTATCTTGCCATCCGATGCTACGATCATTTCTCCGCCTTTTACCTCTTCCCAGTGGCTCACTCTATCCATGTGATGTTCCAGCCCGCGGTTCTCGGACGCTAAAATAATTCCATCATTTGCATATCCAACAACTAAAGGTCTTATTGAGTATCTGTCTCTTGCTCCAATTAATTCTCCTGTGTCCGTTGCTATTGTCAACGCATATGAGCCTTCTATGTCGGTTAATGCATTTTTTATTTTTTCCGGCCATGAACCACCCTCTGAAAACATTATTTTCCAGGCTATAACTTCTGTGTCCGTATCCGATTTAAAAGGTAAGTTAACGGGAAGATCTTTCCTAAGACGGTTTAGAATTTCGCTTGGAATATTTCCGTTATGAGCAATAGACAAGCTTCTCCCCTCCCATTCAACAACATGTGGCTGCAGACAAGCATCCTCTCCTTTTGTTCCGGCTGTCGCGTAGCGGTTATGTCCGATTACAACATTAGAAAAAAGATTATTCTCAGATAAAACCGAATGATACGGAAAGACATTGCTAACTAATCCTTGTTTTTTATATACCTCAATTTCACTTTTACTCCGAACGACTGCAATTCCCGCTCCATCCTGTCCGCGATGCTGCAGAGCTTCAAGGGAAACAACAACGTCTTCTGCCACATTACGACCTTCAAAGCTTATAATTCCAACGACAGCACATTTTTCACGGGGTTTGTATGACTCAATAAAACTAGGAGAAGCTTCTGCTTTTACCATCAGCTATTATTAGCAAGGCAATAATAACTTATTGGTTTTTATTTGACAATGTAACAAAGTAGATCAACCCAGTTTTTCCTTAAGGTATTCAGGGAGTTTTGTGATTTTAATCCTTTCTTGCTTCATGGTATCACGATCACGAACGGTTACCGCCTTGTCTCCCGAAGTTTCAAAATCTACGGTAATGCAATACGGTGTACCAATTTCGTCCTGTCTTCTGTATCTTTTTCCAATGCTTTGCGAAACATCATAATCAACCATATATGATTCTTTAAGCGTATTAAATATATTCTGAGCAATCTTCTCCAGTTCCGTTTTCTTAGATAAAGGCAATATTGCGACTTT
>Ga0172371_10000583_pt1 | contig 57177 bp, 41 predicted proteins | sample Lak12m_FD_114543 | JGI IMG/M metagenome (GOLD analysis project Ga0172371, IMG submission 114543) | Freshwater microbial communities from Kabuno Bay, South-Kivu, Congo - kab_022012_12m | ecosystem: Environmental > Aquatic > Freshwater > Lake | place: Democratic Republic of the Congo: South-Kivu... | reverse complement strand
GCAAGGTTCGCACATTGAGACAAAGAAGTCAAGGGAAAGTTTCGCAAGTCTCGCAAATAGTTGTAAGCCGCGCAAGTGATTAGGTTTTCGCAACGCTGCGCTTCTTGCGATGTCCACAGCGCGACCCCACTGTGGACACTTTTCTCGGGGTGAATCGTGCTACTCGGCATCAGCGGTGGGCCGGGTCGCTTCCTCGGGATGAAGCGGCGCGGTCCTGTCATCGGTAACGCTCTTGAATCAAGACTGCCACAGACGCAACCAGACGCGCGTGGCTCGATCTTCGGAGAAGATGCAGGCCATGGTCAGGCGGGAACCATCAGCGCTCTTCGGGGCATTGCTGAGCTTCTCGTCAAGGGCGCAAGCGGCCAGGTCATCGCGGGTTATCGACGTGGCATGGTTGTTGCCCGTCGGCTCTGCTGCGAATCCCTCTTCCATGCGGAATGGTCGGAACGTTCCGAAGCCATGACTCCGGTGGGGTGCCCCCACCCCCCTGGGGGGCTCCGCCGATTCGTGCGCTCGTTTTTTTCTATGGGTCCCATCTCACATGCTTTTCTGTGAGCATCACGGCGGCGATGGAAGGGGGAATCCGCAAAACCTACACAAATGTAGGAAATGCACCCTCCGGCGCGCGTGAAGGAGAATCTCTACCCAAGCTTGGGTCAAGGTCAGCTTACCGGGGGGCGTTCAATCAATTCCCAGGAAGAGCCCGGCATCTTCTCTCCCCTTGCTCCCTCCGGTCCCCGCGGATAAAATCAGAGCATGGAGGTGCATCATGGTAAGGATCAATCTACTCCCGATTCGTGAGATCTTGCGAGACGCCGAGATTGTTCGGTTCGGATGGGAATCTCTGGTAGTGCTGCCAGCGGTGACCGTCCTTGGTTGTCTCGGCATAATTGTCCTATCCATGCGCTGAGGAATCCATCAGCCGGCTTCCCGCAGTGGGTGCCAGCGGACGCGGCAGAGAATTCTCACAGGTTCTCGGCGTGAGACATGAGGCGAGAGAGATCACCGGTTCCCACGAACGCGGCGCTTAACCGCAGAGGTCAATGGGTGAGGAGCCCTTGATTTTCGTTCAAGGGGGCGCGGCTTTTTGAGCTGTGTCAGGTTTGTGTCAATCAGCTCTGCGCGGTCGTGATTTGTCGTGATACGAGGGAACGGTCGGCCTGGGTAAGTGGTTGATATTGTTAGCCCGCTGAGCTTGTTTTCCCGCCTACGGATCAGAAGGTCGGGAGTTCGAATCTCTCCGGGCGTACCACAAGAACAAGTTAGGGAAATCTTAGGGTTGTGAACGTCTCTATCCGCGGCGCCTCGAAAGTCACGGAGTACAGGGATGATAAGCCCGGACACCTTGAATGAAATCATCGAGCGAATCAAGAATCGCTTCCATCCTGAAAAAGTGATCCTTTGGGGGAGCTATGCCACGGGAACCGCAGGGGAAGAGAGCGACGTGGACCTGCTCATCGTGGCGGAAACCGATCTTTCTGCGCAGGAGCGCTTTCCAGAGGTCAGCCGTTTGTTGGCCGCCTACCCCGTAGCCTTCGATGCCATCCTCAAGACGCCAGCGGAATATGAACGCTCCCGCTCAGTGGTGAACCACATCGTCTATTTTGCGGACAAGCACGGGAAGGTCGTCTATGAACGAAGCAACTCGTGATGCAGTGCGTCAATGGGTCAAGAAAGCCGAGAGTGATTTGCAGACCGTTCTCATACTTTCCGCCCATGAACACTGCCCGAGCTCGTAGAGCTCGACTGCGACAGAGTACGCCATGAAGGATAAGTCCAATAAGGCGGGTGACGAATTGCGGCCCGAGTACGAATTCAACTACTCGGATGCGGTTCGGGGAAAATATTGCAAGCGCCTGCTGGAGGAAGGAGCTAATGTCATCATCCTTGAGCCGGACGTCGCCGCGATCTTCCGCGACTCAGCCTCAGTAAATGAGGCGCTGCGGTCTTTGCTCGACTTCACCCGCTCCACGCAGCGTCTGACCAAAGCCTCCGGCCGAGCGCACAAAGCCAAGGCGTCAAGAAATTCTGCGGGACATTCGGAGGAAACTGCGACTACGCGATGAACCCTTGTTCTCCGTTGTCCGATCGATTCCCGTGGTGATACCATGGTAAAGACCCTGGAACGTCATTCGCGGCTCAACACAAGGTGAGAAGGCTTGTGCCATGAAGTTTTACTCTTTCCAGATTGTCATCGAGAAGGAACCGGAAGACGAGGGGTACTTTGCGTACAGCCCAACGGTGCCCGGCTGCTTCAGCAACGGCAGAACCATCGAAGACGCCAAACGCCACATTCGAGAAGCCCTCGAACAGCACCTTGCTGTTTTGTCCGCTCGTGAAAGATGCCGGACCTTCGATTGATGACTTCCTGAAATGGCGTTGAGACACGGAGCAGCAGACACCGCTCCGTTGACATATCTCAAAACCAGATGGCCCTGTGTTCAATGGGTGAGCCAGTGCGGAAGGTCAAGATTTGAGGCACGCTGTCCCTTCCAGATTCAGGTCTCTGCTGTCAAGAGTGCGGCCACGCCCCCGCACGCCCACAAATGGCTACCGTCTCCGGGGATTTCCGCAAGGCTTCGGCTAGAGACCCTTCTTGTCCCCAAGCTGGTAGCTGGCCAACCTCAGTAAAGCCAACATCGCCAGAATGGCGTGCTCCATCAAGTAGTTCTGCGGAGACAGCATGAGGCAGTGGGCGATGTTGTGCCGCAGGGAGTAGCCACCATGCTCTATCAGCAAGAATTTGAGGAAGAATAGATCATCCTCGCTTACGACTGCCTTCAACTCGTCTTCGTGAAGCAGTGCGTTCAGATCCTTCTCCTTGAAGATCTTCCTTCCCTTGGAGTCACTGGTAACGCAGAATGTCGTGATGCCGTATGAATCACAAAGCTCCCTTACCATCCCTTCCAGCTTTGGAATGAGAGAGTCAAGACACAGAACCCAGTCACTTGACAGTGGCTTCCCAATCAGTTGACGCTGCATGCCATCAGAAAATTCGTGGACCGCGGGAGCAACAAGTGGCAGCCACCGGTAATGGAACTTGCGGCCTCCTGGTTTCACGAACACTCTCTCCATCCCCAACCATGTGTATTCCCGCAGGAAATCCAGTAGACTTTTCTCAGTAAGTGTGCCCGCTCGGAATCCTTCTTCCAAGATCGCTCTGAGGAGAATCAATTTGTCGACCTCGATGTGTATCTTGTAATGGTGCAAGATATCAAAATACTCCAATTCATTAGGTTCGGAAAACCGTTGGATCTCGTGTCCTCTTGCATCCATCAGACTGCGCGGCAACATGTCATTGAGATGAGTTTCCTGACGATATGTCCTCACCGTTTCCTGCAACTCGGACCATCTCGGCAACAAATCCTGTACAGTCATGAGGAAGACTATTATGCGCAGTGAGTCCCGTGACGCCAACTCGCGCGCCAGGTCCTTGCAGTAGTCAATGTGTTCAGTGAGGTCAATATCCTCGGCGAAGGTGGCAACAGGCATCGCAGTCTTGATTTCACGGTATTGCTGCTCCAATTCCCTCACTTTTTCCCATCGTTTCGCTTTCTTGTAAAATTGCAGGGCATCTTGGCAATACATGAATGCATTCGGCGTATTACGGTACGCGCCCATAAGCTCCTCATAACAGGCGGCCTTTTCGGTCACCCACTCGTGGCTTTCCGTTCCCAGCCTGTTGTCCACTTTTTCTCCTAATTCGAGGGCTTCAATAGCGGTCTCAGTGCGTCCAGCACTGCGAACATCCTGATACACCTTCCAACATACTTCAGCTACCCCCGTGAAATCCTCTCGCTTAAGCCTCTTTCGTGGGTCCAGCATTAGACGGATCAATCCCCTCCGCAGATTGAAAGACGCCGGACTGGCAAAATCGAATCCCATTACCAAATCTCTAGTTTGGGACTTGACTTCTTCCCAGCGATGCTTGATCTGGTAGGCCAATGAATAGGCATTTCCTGCGGCCAGCAGCAGGTGGTACCCGAACCGTCTCTCTGGATCATCAAGGGCTTTCTTCCCAAGAATCCGCGCTAATTCCAAATAAGATTCGACAGCGGTTCTTGCATGCTCCTCGTGCTTGGTCTCTGGTATGCTCCACAACACGTGCGAGTAACGTGACCTCAGAACGGGATTATGAGCATGGGCCAGCCTCTGTTTCAGATAGTCATGCGCCCCCTCATCGTAACGCTTCCCGAAATCAGCCGGTCGTGCGTCCCCTTCTTCAAAGTGTACATCAAAGGCCGTCGCCTCCCACTCGCAAAGGAGAACATTTTCTTTGCAGAGACCGCCTGGGCCCGATTTCGATAGGTTGTGGAAGAGCTTTGAGATTTCCGGCCCCGAAATGAGTTCAAGCGCCTCATCCTCCAAGTACCGGTACAGAGATTGTAAATTTTCAAATTCTGACATTGCTCGACGTCTCCGGACAGTCCCGTAGTCGGATGAGGCCATGAGATATTGCGCCTTTGAGAACACTTCTATCACGCATATCCGTTCCGATCAAGAAGGTGTGCAGCAAATTCGGGACGTTGCTCGGACACAACACGATCTTCCAGCGGGGCCGTTTACCCGGGACGCTGCCGCCAGCCTCTCAACCGTTGCAAGCCCCACAGAGTCGCCCCAACGCTCACCGACCGGCCGGCCCGCGTTGCCTATTGGACCCCACATTTGACGAGATCGTTCTCGCTGAGCCCTCTCATGGATCACAGGACGCTGTTCAGCCTCCCCTGTTTCCCGCCATTTCCTCCTTGCGCAATGTCCCCACTTAGGGTAAGATACACCCCATTATGGGGACAGTACCAGATAGCCTAAGCTCCACATTGTTCGGAAAAGTTCGATCTTCCGTGCTCTCCCTCCTTTTCTGCCACAGCGAAAAGTCCTTCTATTTTCGTGAAATAGAAAGGATCGTCGGCATGGGTCGTGGAGCGGTTCAACGGGAGCTGGAGAATCTTGTCAACGCCGGCCTGGTCCTACGCCGCAAGCAGGGCAACCAGGTCCACTATCAAGCCAATCCCCACGCCCCCATTTTTTCCGAGCTCAAGTCCCTTATGGTCAAGACCGCCGGAGTGGCGGACGTGCTTCGCGAAGCGCTGACGCCTCTGGAGGCACGGATAAGAACCGCGTTCATCTATGGTTCCTTCGCAAAGGGGGCGGAAAGAGCCGACAGTGACGTAGATCTTCTGGTTATAGGAGACGTGTCGTTCTCGGAAATCGTGGACGCCTTGGCTTCGGCACAGGAAACCATCGGTCGGGAAGTGAACCCTTCCGTGTACCCGCTTGAGGAGTTCGTGACAAAAGTGTCGGAAGGACGGCATTTCGTCACTTCCGTTGTCGAAGAGCCGAAAATCTTCCTCATTGGAGACGAGAATGTCTTTGGAAGACTGGTTGAAGAACGGCTGGCTGGTTGAACACAAGACCAGTCCCGCAGAGTTCTCGGACTTGCTGGCCATAGCAGATCGGGACCTTACTGATTGCCGGGTACAGGGGCTCAGTGCCGAATGGAAACTCAATATCGCCTATAACGCGGCTCTCCAGGCCGCAACGGCAGCATTGGCGGCCTGTGGATACCGAGCTTCGAGAGACGCTCATCATCATAGGGTCATTCAGAGCCTCACTTTGACCATCGGAGCGGACCCTTCCCTTGTACGAAGGTTCGACGCATTTCGGAAAAAGAGAAATATCAGCGGGTATGAACGCGTTGGTATGGTGTCGGACCAGGAAGCAACAGAGATGATCGCTCTGGCTGAACGGATCCGACAAGAAGTCAAAGACTGGCTCAAGTCTCGTAACGCTGAAATTGTTCGTTAGGATGGGGCATGGACTGTCCAACCGACTGGTTCAAGTCCCCTCCTTCTTCAGCCGGTGCGTATGTCTTGACCTCCAGCAGCTCGGCAAAGGTAATCCTCGGCAAGCTTGACGCATTTGCTCTTCATGATCCGGCCTTTCCGGTCAATCCTTGCCTTTTCGCTGTGTCGCCATTGTCTCGCCAATATTTCGGCCGAACCGGGGATCTCAGCCTTGGACTCGGCTTCGGTCCTGTTCCGCTTGGTCCGACGGAGTCATCTCCTTCCAGAAAGCTTGTATCTGATCTTGCGAAAGGCCGATCTTCTTCAGGCTCTCTTCGATCCTGGCGTCTTGCTCCTCGATCTGCCTCACCAGGTCCACGTCCCGGAGGAGGCCCTGACCGATGTAATACTTGATCAGACTTTGATAACCGGCCATCCCCTTCAAGGTCGCCACTCGCTTGAGCTTGTCCAGCAAGTCCACATGGATTCTCATGGAAATGCTGGTCGCGGGACGGTCCTTAGTAAGAATCAACTTCTTCTTCATAGCGCCTTCTCTCTTCCGGAGTGACAGTCCTCGCCGAGACGATCCGCCAGGCTTCATCCCCTTGTTCGACGACAACGACATAGAGGGGCAGCGCGAACCGCTCCGCCAAGGCATAGGCAATCACGGCCCAGCGTTGCTCACTTTCTTCGGACGCGTCTTCCACGACCTGGACATCGTTCACCACAGCAGTGCATGCTTCCTCGAAGGAAACGCCGTGCTTGTTGAGGTTGGTCTCTGCCTTGGTCGAGTCCCACGTGAAGTTGAACCCATGATACTCGTACCTGACTTCCTCACCCACAGATTACCTCCGTGCATATACATTGTCAACGGGATGATGGAGACGGTGTGACCGCCGCGGCTGCTTGTTGCTGAGTGCTCCATGTGCCATTTTTGGATCATCGCATGTCCGCACTGCGGCCAAGCCGAGCTGTAAGCGTATTCATGGTATATGGTTGCGCGGCAGGTGGGTGCTGTCGAGGGGGAACGCTCAGGACGCAGGGTCCACGGGCGATGGCGGCTGTAAAGGCAATCCTCAAGCGGGGTGGGAAGAAAAGGGCATCGAAGAATGCGGGGTGTTTTGGGCCATGAGCCGGTTCGACTGCTGCAATGAAGCCTCGGTCCTTGTTTCCGCCTTCTCTTCCAACCCCTGGGCGTGAGCTCTCCGAAGGATGATGCACGGGCCTACGGGATGAGCCATTTCTTCATGGCTCCCCGCAGAGGCGCAGCTCATCCTTCATGATACATCGGTTGGCCCAGATCCTTGAGATCGAAGTTGTTGAACACATGATGGCCGTCATAGTCCAAAACCCGCAGGTCATCTTGCTGATGAAGGTCTCCCAGGATGACCGAAAAATGCTGGCCATACTTGCTCTTCAGACCCTCCACTGGGACTTCGTACACGATGAACTTCTTGATTCCTTTCACGGCCAGCTTCTCGACCAATTTCAGTTCCGTAAGGGAATCGTACGAGGTCAAGATGAGGATCGGTCCCGACCCGGTGAAGAAGATCCCCGCCTTCATGATGCCTCCTCCTCTCTCCAAGGACGGCTGGCTCTTGATCACGGCTCGACATCGAGCCTGATCGTTTTCTGTTGTGCCGACTGGGTCTTCGAGAGCTTCAGGGACAGAGCACCGGCCCGCTATTCGGCCCTTCCCTCCCCGTGAACCGTTACCGTTCCCGTTACTTATTGCTGACCGTGGTGTGCGACAAAAGTTCCCGTTTCACGCTTGCACCGGCATTTGGAGGCGACTCCCACAAGGGAGTGCCGGAGCGCGGCCGAGCTCTGACCGCGTCTGAAAATCCTGCGCCCCTTTCGAATCGCACGGGGACATGACTGATTCCCCGTCCCATAAGCCCGAAACAGTGATACAATATACTCGTGGACATGACGTTCTCGCTTTCCCGGATTTGCGAAAAACTGAAAAGTGACTGAGCCCATGTCCTTTTTTCGATTGCAACCCTGATACGCACGTGCGCGATGAGCCTGAAATCTTCACGGCCACGGCGGAACTGGATTTTTGGTCTCCATCTTGGGTCGATCCGGCCTGTCAGCCCCGGAGCGTGATAAATGATGCCCGCTGCGACAAATAGCGCGACTTCAGAGCCCATCGATCGTTCAGAAGCGATTGTCACCTGGGGGCTCGTTTTCACCCTGGTCATGGTCATGGCTTTTGTCGTGTACGTTCGGGTCCATTTTGCCGAGATCCCCTTGGAACGGGACGAAGGCGAGTATGCCTACGCGGGTCAGCTCATCTTGCAGGGCATTCCTCCATACGGAAGCCTGTACAGTATGAAATTACCGGGCATTTACGCAGCTTATGCCGCCATCCTGGAGCTCTTCGGGCAGACGCATCGGGGTATCCACCTTGGACTTCTGGCTGTTAACGTGCTCACGGCAATGGGACTCGTATTGTTGGGCGGAGCTCTGATGCACCGGACCGTCGGAATTTGCGCAGGAGCCTTCTTTGCAGTGTTGTCGCTGAGCCCCGCTGTTCAGGGCATTTTTGCCAATGCCGAGCATTTCGTGATTCTGTTCGCGGTCAGCGGCCTACTGGTGATGGTAAGCGGCATGCGAGTCAACAGCACGGCCGGATTGTTCCTCGCCGGAGCTCTGTTCGGCGCCGCATGCCTCATGAAACAGCACGGGATAGCGTTTGTCGCATTTGCAGGCTTGTTCTTTGTGTACGAGAAGCTCAAGACCGGAGCCGGCGCCAAGGGGCATTTTGCAAGTCAACTGGCTGTCCTGGTACTGGGAGGATTAAGTCCGCTCATCCTGGCAGTGCTTGTTCTCTGGATGGCCGGGGTTCTTGAACAATTCCGGTTCTGGACACTCGAGTACGCGGCCAAGTACGTCTCTGGCGGCTCGTACACCATTACTATTCCCGAGTTGACGGCGATATGCGGGACCATTTTCATGGCTGGCCCGCTCTTGTGGATTTTGGCCGGCCTCGGTCTTGCCTCTCTTGTGTGGGACAACAAGAATAGGCCGCTGCTGGTGTTCCTGGGTGGTCTTACCCTGTTCTCGGTGGCCGCGGTCTGTCCGGGATTGATCTTCCGGCCGCACTATTTCATCTTGCTATTACCCGCGGTGTCCATGCTGATGGCAGCCGGAGTCGCCGCAACGGGAAGACTTGCGACCCGTATCGGGTTCGGGCCGCTTACCATTGCCGTTCCCGTTGTGCTTGCGATTCTGGCGGTCGCTCATTCCGTGTATATCCAGCGAGTGTTCTACTTCGCTCTGACCCCGTTAGCCGCGGCCCGAGTCGTTTTCGGCCCGAACCCCTTCCCGGAGTCACTCCGCATTGGAGAATACATCGCCAAACATTCCAATCCGGATGACCGCATCGCGGTGCTCGGGTCCGAGCCTGAAATCTATTTCTACGCGCGGCGCCTTGCAGCGACGAATTATGTTTACATGTATCCGCTGATGGAAGATCACGCGTTCGCGGGCAAAATGCAACGCGAGATGATCAGGCAAATCGAAGCCGCGGCGCCCCGTTTTGTGGTCTTCGTAAACGTATGGGACTCATGGTGTGACACCCCTCAATCCAATAGGACGATATTTGAATGGTCGAGGGGCTATATCAAGGAATGGTATGAGCGTGTCGGCATTGCAGACATGATTTCGCCGCAAGAGACCCGCTACTGGTGGGCCGGCGGCCGAAGAGACTACGCGCCCCAATCAAGAATGTATCTCACGGTATACCGGAGAAAAGCGCAGTAGCAGTGAGTGCCGCATAACCATGACGGGAAGGAAGAGCGTCTCATCTGTAACCCTGCCCACACACACCGGATCCGAAATCAGCCGAGGGCCGGCTGTCTGCAACCTGAAGAACGCCGGACTTTCGGTTGAGGTCTTCCTGGAGTGGCGATGCAGCCTCGGTCCGTGCTTCCACCTTCTCTTCCAGCCCTTGGTTGTCATCCTTCTGAACGATGAGGTACGCGCTTACCCGATGAACGGCCTTTTGCCGGGTCGAATCGGTTGCTCGGCAGCATGTCTATCCGAATGCCAGTCGATATGCCACGAAGACCGCCACGATCCAGGCGAGTCCGAACGCCACTGGCTTCCACATGATGCGATATCCGGCCAGGGGATGAGCGTGAAAATACTCGCTCGTCACCAGCAGGCAGAGATGAATCGGCGAAAGCATCATGCCCAGGTATCCGAAGCCGTACGCCAGTACGGCATAGGCAAAGGGAGACTGACCCTCAGGAATCAGCGACACCACCAGCGGCAGCGATGTCCCGACAAACGCCACGGCTATGCCTGTCACGAGTCCTGCAATGAACGGGAGCGCGGCCGCCACGGCCCATGGCGGAACGTGGGAGGCCTCCAACTCCATCCTGACCTGTTCAATGGCCCGGGACTCGATCAAACACCCTTTGAAGGCCATGGCTCCGAACACGATCATCACCAGTGGAAACCCCACGGGGTTGAGGAAGGCCCTTTTGAGGTCGCCGAGCCCAAGGCCGTTCCTTCGGGTTACCACCACAATCGCCACTCCAAGGGCCAGCGAGAAGCTCAACTGCTGAGGCCACTGAACGAGCACGTGCCAGAACCGGCTGAGCTCGGTTGCCAGGCCCTGAATGCCGAACAGGAGCATTACCAGCAGCAGGATGGGCATAGTTTCCGACAGGAACCTCCCGATGGACGACCACGACACGGCCCTTTCCGTATCGGCGAATCGGGGTAGAAGCGGCAGAATGAATAACAACCCTCCTATGGCGACTCCCAGCGTGAGCGGCGCCTGCGCGACCATCCACTGCCACGTAGCGAAGCCGAACATGGAAACTCCGAGGATGACGCCGGGATAGAGCGGCCAGCAGGGCTCCCAGATGTGGCGGAACCAGTAATTTACGACCACCTTCAGTTCAGGCCTCATGCGCGTCGAAGCAGCGGCCGTCTCGACCATAGGGGCAGAAAACAAGGCCCCGCCCGGCATGGGCAGCAGGCCGATGAGCGCGGGCATGGCCAGCAAGGTGAACCGCGGCCCGGGCGATATTCCCTGGAACGTGGTTACGATCCGGTCAAGTTGACCGCTCCGTGACAGGAGGTCACTCAAGACGAGGATCAATCCCACCACCAGTGCCAGCCACAGGCACGGACCGGAAAGAATCTCCTTCCCGATGGTGAGCAGAGCCGCAAGTGGCTCCATTCCCATCCAGAGCCCAATGATCAGGCTTCCGACGAACAGGGCCGCAAAAAGGGGCACCAATCTGCTCAACAGCAGAATCACGCCGAAGGTGAGCAGGATCTTGACGAGCGCGGGAAGTGTGAAGAATACCAAGGTTTGTTCCTGAGCGCCTGCAGGGACTTGCCGGGCGTTTGCCCGGCACGACGGCCTTTGTTTAGGTAGCATGAGGGAGCCCGAGAAGCAACCACGCGTGAGAGGAGAATCAGCGTCCAGGAGCTCATGGATGCTATAGACAGGATGAAATCCAAGAATGAGGATACAGAAATACGAGATCGTTCCGACTCCTGTTGGACGCAAGAGTCGAACAGATGACATGCCGAGACTGGAGTGAGGGCTTCCGTCGCACGCTTTCCGTCATTCCGAGGTTTTGCGACAGGCTTCCGGCAATTTCTCCTCTTCTTGCTCCTCCCGAAAAAGACGCGAAAAATCAACTCCTTTGTCCGGATTTGACACAATCAGATTCCAAAATGGAGTAATCTGCTGACGGTCGAGCCCCCTGACACCCGGCGCAGAGGAGATTCTTCGTCAACCTGTCTGAAAGTGCGGGAAGATACAGGATGAAGCAGGTTACCATTGGAATTTCAAGAGGATTGCAGGGCAGTTGGCCCCGCCAAACGAGCCGAATGCCAACCTGAACCTCAGAGCGAAAGGTGTACGAGATGGAAAAAGACCAGGTGCGGTTTGACAATACCGGGACGGATTCCGACAAGCAGCTCGGGATCTTCAGAGTCCTCTATGAGCTGGCCATCGCGATGACCGCCGATCGCGGCCTGGAAGAGAATCTCCAGCTCATTGCAGATGAGAGCAGACAACTACTCGACACGGACACCTCCTACATCGCGTTGAGAGATCAGGCAGCCGGCGATATCTTCGTTTACACGGTATCGGGCATCACCACACCGGCCTTCAGCAGAATACGCCTTCCCATGGGCAAGGGCCTCGGGGGACTGGTGGCCGTCACCAAGCGCGGTTACGTCATCGAAGACTATCTTACCGATCCCAATATCCCGCGTGCGGTGGATGAAATCGTTGCCGAGGAAGGTCTGGTTTCAGGCATGGCGGTGCCCATACAAATGGGACGGAAGAACCTTGGCGTCCTGTATGTGTTCAACAGGAAGCGCACGGACTTTGGCCAGTCCGATCTTGACACACTCTTTCTGATCGGGAACCTGGCGGCTGTGGAGATAGCCCGCAAACAGACGGAAGAGAGTCTCAGGCAGAGTGAAGAGAAATACCGCTCGGTCATGGAGGCATCCGGAGAGCCCATTGTGGTCTACGACCAGGAAGGGAGAGTGGTCTACCTCAATCCTGCGTTCACCAGAGTCTTCGGCTGGACTATGGAGGAGCTGCTCGGGAAAAAGACTCCTTACGTGCCGGACGAAAACTGGCTGGAAACGAGAACGGGGATCAAGGAGGTCTTGACCAGTCCTGACGGTTACTACAGCTACGAGAGCAGACGATTCACCAGGAACGGAGAGATTCTCGACGTCATAATCAGTGCGTCGGCTTATCGCGACCGGCAAGGTGAGTATCAGGGCATGATTGCCAATCTCAGGGATATTACGGTCAGAAAGCGAGCGGAAGAGGCGCTGCGGGCGAGTGAGGAGAAGTATCGCACGGTCATGGAGGCATCGGGAGAGCCCATGGTGGTCTATGACGGCGGGGGGCGAGTGATGTACCTGAACCCCGCATTTTCGCGGGTCTTCGGCTGGACGCTCGACGAGCTCCTGGGAAAGCAAACACCCTTTGTGCCGGATGAGAACTGGCCCGAAACCACGGCAGCCCTCGAGGAGGTATTCAAGGGCCCGGAGGGCTACTGCGGCTTCGAGAGCAGGAGATTCACCAAGGACGGAGACATCATCAACGTCATGATAAGCGCTTCTGCTTATCGGGACGAAAAAGGAGTCCCTCGAGGCATGATCGTCAATCTCCGGGACATCACTCCCCGGAAACGGGCCGAGGAGGCGCTGGCAAAATCGGAGAATCAGCTCAGGCAGCTCTCTTCACAACTTCTCACTGCCCAGGAAACCGAGAGGAAGCGGGTTGCCCAGGAACTGCACGATGGAATCGGCCAGGCGTTGACGGGCATCAGGTTCGGATTGGCAAACGCTATCGGACAGACGGATGAAAGCGGCACCATGACCCGCGTGGACCTTCTCGAATCCCTCATGCCCGTGATCCAGGGGGCCATGGAAGAGGTCCGCAGAATATCAATGGACTTGCGCCCCTATATCCTGGATGACCTGGGAATCCTGGCGACGATCAGTTGGTGCTGCAGGATCTTTCAGACCGTGCACCCGGGCATTCGAATCGAGAAGGGGACGAGCATTCGAGAGGAGGAAGTACCTGAATTACTGAAGGTCGCAATATTCCGGGTTCTTCAAGAAGCCCTGAACAACATCGCCAAGCACAGCAACGCGGACCTCGTCAACGTGGGCCTGCTCGCCCGGGAGGGGCGAATCCGATTGACCGTGAAAGATAACGGAAAGGGCTTCGATTTGGAGCACGCTTTTGCCGGGGAGTCTCTCAGGAGAGGATTCGGACTTACCAGCATGAAAGAGCGCGTGCAACTTTCAGGGGGCACACTTTGCATATCCACCAGGCTCGGCGCCGGGACCTCGATAGAGGCGGACTGGCGTGAAGCGGGAGCCGGCGCTATCTTGAAATGAGACCCTTTTCCATGGCCAGGGCCGTCAGGGCGGAAATGCTGTGAAGGTCGAGCTTCTTCATAAGATTCGTGCGGTGCTTTTCTGCGGTTCTCATGCTGATACAGAGAATGTCGGCAATCTCTTTGTTCTTGTGGCCCTCGCCGATGAGCTTGAGGATCTCTCGCTCCCTGGGGGTGAGCGTGTCCCATGACGATCGCTGCTTCAGCGCAGTCCTGCCTTCCACGTATCCTTCGATGACCATTTCCGAAACAGTGGGACTGATGTAAGACTTGCCCTTGAGGACGGTCTTGGTGGCAGTTACCAGTTCCGAAGGCGTAGCGTCCTTTAACACATAACCGTTGGCCCCGGCCTGAAATGCCGCCAGGACACACTCCTCGTCCTTGTGAATTGTCAGGACGAGAATCTTCGTGTCCGGCGCCTGCCTCTTAATCTCTCTGATAGCTTCCAGCCCGTGCATGCCCGGCATGGAAAGGTCCATCAGAACAATGTCCGGCAACAGCTTCTCCGCACATTGAATAGCCTGCCGGCCGTCTTCCGCGGCGCCTACGACGTCGAAATCAGGGTCGGAGGAGAGCAGGGCTCGAATTCCTTCCCGCACGATCGTGTGGTCTTCCGCGATGACAATACGGGCCTTTTGTTGCATTTTCCGTGGTCCTCACCTTGTCTCGCTTCCCGCCGAGCTGCCTGATCCACAAGAAAAAACGGCCTTCACATCCCTTGATACCAATGTGCGGTCAGAGAAGTCACAATGGTTGAAGCCGGTCCTGGCGGATCTCCCAAGCGAAGTTAGGGACCGCCGTCCGTAGCGGAGGAGATTTGCCGGGGCCGGCGGTGAACCGGGATCTCAGTGCTACTCCTATGAAGGCCCATTGGTATGAGCCGATACAAGCGAACGTTATCCGATTTCCCTCGCCGGGGCAAGCCTCAATTGAGCGCGTTTTTCGTTGGCTCTCTCATGCCGAATGACGGCGCGTCTCCCAAGGCGAGGTTGACTCCCCCGTGTCACCCTACGTTCAAGTAGGGGCAACCTACGGAGTTTTCGGAGACAATATATCTTACGCTACCGATTCAACCTGCTTCCGGACTTCTGTAGGCTGCCAATGGAATTGCCGGCAGTCACTTGCAACCAGTGATGAGCCAAACGGGCAGGGTGCGGCCGGGTAGTCCGCATCGAAGCCCCGATTGTACTGATGCCATTGCGCGATCAAAGACATGACAATAGGTGAGGCCGGTCCCGGCAGGCCTCCGAAGCGAAGTCAGGCTCCGCCGTCCGTAGCAGAGGAGGTCTGCCGAGACCGCCGGAGAACAAGGCTCTCAGAGCTACTCGTATGAAAGCGCATAGGTATGACGCCGGATCCGCGGGATTCGCGTACCCGATTCGGCTCAACGCGAAAGATCAAGGATTCCAGCGATGCTCGCCACTCTGATAATCGAAAACAATGTTACTTCACGGGAATCGCTCAAACAGCTTTTGTCCGCCCGCTATCCGCACGTCAAAACACAGGTGGCCGCAAACGGAAGGCAGGCTCTGCAAGCAGTCAAAAACAAAGTGCCCGACGTCGTCCTGATGAATATCAGACTGCCGGGTCTCAAGGGCTTTGAAGTGCTCCGAGAGATAAGAAGTCGGAGCGGCAGAGTCATCATCGTCGTCCTCGCGGATGATGACACTCCCGAATATCGGGATGCCGCTTTCAGTTGCGGGGCTGACTTTTACATTTCCATGTGGTCGTCCTCTTCGGAGGAGATCAACTCGCTGCTGGATACCATCTTACTCCTCGCCCAGGCTATGGCAGACGAAGCGTATCACCCCTCTCGGTGATGCCAACGCCCGTCGGTCGAAAGGCATGGCAAGAGCACGGGAACTTCTCTCGGGGAACGTTCACCGCGAGCTGAGAACAAGAGTCCGAAAAGAGGAAAGACTAACCGAAGATGGCGCAGGTGACACAGATATTTGAAGCGATGATTTCCTCCGCGCTCTCCGCGTCTCTTCGGTGAATCCTCTTTTCCCGCTGAACGGTAACCAGGATTGAGCAACGGTACGGGCTTTCATGGTCTGTTGCGCCCGACAAGCTCGAACCGTGAGTCGGCCTGGAAGTGGTTGCAAAACCTCTCCCGGTCACACGGTGACGGTAGGGGCGCTTCGAGAAGCGCCCAAAAATCCGGGCGGTTCCCGAATCGCGCCGTACAAAATTCCGAAGCCATGGCACGCGTTAACGAGGTTTTGCAACCACTTGTGGGCAGAGCGCTCCATTGAAAGGATGCGCGCACACGATCACGACCCTTCGGGCATTGAGCCGAACAGCGCACGAAACAACGTAGAGGCCGACATTCGGGAATACGTTGATCGTGACCGGACAATACGACCTTCACGTTATTTACCGGAGTCGCCCTTCGAGGCACGCTGACAGAAAAAGGACAGAGGCACTCCAAAGAACCATGACTGCACTCATTGCAGAGGCCTCCGGGGTTAAAGGCCACCCTTCACGGGACCCGTCGAACAAATCCTGTTGCCGGGACAGGAATCCGGATTCCGAGGTATCAGACAATGAATAATTCCCAAAACACTTTTCCGAAGCTGCTCGTGCGAAACGCTGAGAAGTTTGGCGACCGCAAGACGGCGATTCGTGAAAAAGACTTCGGCATCTGGCAGTCCTACTCATGGAAGGACTACCTTGACCACGTGAGAGATTTTGCCCTCGGCTTGGCCGCCCTGGGGTTCGGGCGCTCCGACCGGGTGGCCGTGATCGGTGACAACAGGCCGAGACTGTATTGGGCCGTCGCGGCTTCGCAATGCGTCGGGGGAATCCCTGTGCCGCTGTACCAGGATGCCATCGAGAAGGAGCTCCACTACATCCTTGATCATTCGGAATGCAGATTTGCCGTGGCCGAAGATCAGGAGCAGTGCGACAAATTGCTCGCTCTGAAGGAGACATGTCACCGACTCGAATACATCATATACGATGATCCCAAAGGAATGCGCAGCTACAAGGAGCCCTTTCTCCTTCCATTCACGCGCGTTCAGGAGATGGGCAGGAAGTTCGGCGCCGACAACCCCGCCCATTTCATGCACGAGGTGAACAAAGGGGGAGCCGATGACTTGGCAATTATTGTCTACACATCGGGAACGACGGGGAATCCCAAGGGAGTGATGCAAACCCACAAAGCCCTTATTGACTCGGCAAAGGGGTTTATCGATTGGGATAATCTTACCGAAAAAGAAGAGGTCATGGCCTATCTCCCGATGGCTTGGATCGGCGACCACATCTTCTCGTACGCTCAATCCGTTCTCGCGGGGTTCACGATCAACTGTCCCGAGGATGTATCCACCGTCGCTCATGACATGACTGAGATAGGCCCAACCTACATATTCCAGCCTCCGCGTATCTGGGAGAATGTCCTGACCAAGGTCATGATCAAGATGGAGGATGCAGCCTGGATCAAGCGCCGGATGTTCCACTTCTTCCTGGATGTCGCCAGCCAGGTGGAAAGACTAAGGATTTCTCACAAGCCCGTACCCTTTGGCAAGCGAATTCTTCACCAGATCGGAAACGTCCTTGTGTACGCGCCGCTTGTCGACAATCTCGGCATGGGGAATATTCGAGTCGCCTACACCGCCGGCGAGGCGATCGGGCCGGAAATCTTCGAGTATTTCCGTTCCCTGGGAATCAATCTCAAGCAGCTCTACGGCATGACCGAAAGCTGCGCCTATGTCTCCATGCAGAAAGACAACGACATCGAATCGGAGACCGTCGGCCTGCCTTGTTCCGGGGTGGAAATCAGGATCTCGGAGGCGGGAGAAGTCTTGTACAAGAGTCCGGGCAATTTCAGAGGCTATTACAAGAATCCCGAGGCCACGGTCGAGACTATGGAAGGCGAATGGCTCCGTTCCGGAGATGCGGGATACCTCACCAGAAGTGGCCATCTGAAAATCATCGATCGGGCGAAAGACGTCAGCAGATTGAGAAACGGCACGCTCTTCTCACCCAAGTACATCGAGAACAAGCTGAAGTTCAGCCCCTTCATCAAAGAGGCTGTGGCACACGGCAAAGACATGGATTATGTTGCGGCGTTTATCGATATCGACTATGGGGCCGTTGGGAACTGGGCAGAAAGACGACACATTGCCTATACCAGCTACACCGATCTGGCCCAAAAACCTGAGGTATACGACCTGCTTCATGATGAAGTCATCCGCGTCAATCAAAGCCTGACCAAAGATGAACAGCTCAAGGGAGCTCAGATCAAGCGATTCCTTCTACTGCACAAAGAGTTGGACCCCGATGACGGGGAAATAACCCGGACCAGAAAAGTGCGAAGAAGGTTTGTCGCGGAGAAATACGCGGAGCTTATCGATGCACTCTACTCGGATCGGGAGAGTGTCAGCGTCAATGCCACCTTCACGTACGAGGACGGGAGAACCACCACAATGACCGCCACCCTCAAAATCCGCGACGCAGAGACCTTTTAGGAGTAGTTGACATGGCGCACAGTACGGAACCTTTGCTCAAAGTGGACGGGATAAGCATAAGTTTCGGAGCGCTCAAGGCACTGAACCAGGTGAGCCTGGAAGTGTTTCCGGGAGAAATCGTGGCCATCATCGGGCCCAACGGCGCCGGCAAGACTACCACGTTGAATGTGATCAACGGGGTATACAGACCCGATGAGGGCCGTATTTTCTTCCAAGGAAAAGAACGCCCGAGAAACGTCGGTCCGCATCAAGTGGCTGCCGCGGGGATCGCTCGCACGTTCCAGAACCTCGCCCTGTTCAAGGGCATGACCACGCTGGACAACATAATGGTGGGCCGCACACAGATGATGCGTTCGGGGCTGTTCGCACAGGGCATTTACTGGGGTCTGAGTCAGAAGGAGGAGATCCGACACAGAGAAGCCATCGAATGGATCATCGACTTTCTGGAAATTGAGAGCATTCGGAGGACTCCGGCCGGCATGCTGCCCTACGGGCTGCAAAAGCGGGTGGAGCTGGCCAGAGCGTTGGCAGCGGAACCTAAGCTTCTTCTCCTGGACGAGCCCATGGCAGGAATGAACCTGGAAGAGAAGGAGGATATCGCCCGATTCATTCTCGATGCCAATGAGGAGCTGGGCTACACCATAACCCTTATCGAGCACGACATGGGAGTCGTGATGGACATCTGCGACAGGATAGTGGTCCTGGATTTCGGGAACAAGATCGCGGAAGGGACCCCTGATGAAGTCAAAGCAGACCCGAAGGTGGTGCAAGCCTATTTGGGAACAGCTCATACCAAAAAGAACAACGTCCGGGAACAACCCGCTCAGATGGCTCGTGTGGCCGAAGGAGGAAGCTGACGATGAGCTTTTTTGTTGAAGTAACCATCAACGGTCTTCTCGTAGGGATCATGTACTCGTTGGTCGCCTTGGGATTTGCCCTCATTTACAAGTCGTCCGACGTGTTCAACATGGCTCAAGGCGACATGAGTCTCTTCGCCGGTCTCGCACTCGTCGGATTCCTGCACATCATGCCTCTGTGGCTTGCCGTCATTTCCACCGTGCTCGTCATGACCATCCTCGCGTATGCAACGGTGTTTGTTGTGCTCCGACCTCTTGTTGCGCGTCCTCCTCTCATGCTCTTTATGGCCACCTTTGGCCTGGCTTTCCTGATCCAGGGGATAGGCCAGGCGATCTGGGGCACGGATCCCAAAGGACTGGATGTCGGTATTCCCGACTATGCGGTCGAGGTGGCCGGCGTGTTCATGAGCTCGTTCGACCTGAGCTTCGGAGTGGTAGCCGGCGTGCTGGTTCTCTGCCTGATCTGGTTTTTCCAAAAGACCCGAACGGGTCGCGCCCTACGGGCCGTATCCGACAACCACGAGGCCGCTCTTTCCGTGGGAATTCCATTGCTGCGAGCATGGGCTGTCACCTGGGTCATTGCCGGGGTGGTAGCCACCGTTGCGGGCGTTGCCTGGGGTACGCGGCTTGGGGTTCAGTTCAGCTTGTCCTATATCGCGCTCAAGGCCCTGCCGGTTCTTATCATCGGTGGAATCGACAGCATTCCGGGCGCGATCCTGGCCGGGCTTCTCGTGGGAGCCGGAGAGAACCTGGCGGAAGTCTACATTGGTCCGCTCGTGGGCGGCGGGATACAAACCTTCTTCCCTTATCTGATCGCACTGCTTGTGCTCTGGGTCAAGCCGTACGGCATCTTCGGCAAAGAGATCATAGAGAGGGTATGAACCATGTTTTACCGAACATGTGGCAACTACAAAGATACGTACGCGAGCGACATGGCAATCTTCCCCGTCCCCTTGGACAGGTGGGGTTTCATGATGATGCTGGCACTTGCCTTTCTCGTGATACCCCTTGCCGCGAGCGAGTATTGGATCAGCAGCATCATGATCCCTTTCTATTGCTTTTCCCTCGCAGCCCTGGGGCTCAACATCCTGGCGGGATACGCGGGGCAGGTATCTATCGGACACGCTGCCTTTATGGCGGTGGGATCCTACGCATCGATGATTCTGTACAGTCGATACCATGTTCCCCTCCTGCCGAGCATACTTGGAGGAGGCGTTGTGGCAGCCGCGGTAGGTACGCTCTTCGGGATGCCTTCCCTGAGGATCAAGGGCTTCTATCTGGCCATTTCCACACTGGCGGCTCAGTTCATCATCCAGTGGATACTTACCCACTCGCAATGGGTGAGCGGAGGTGTTTTCGGTACGATAGATGCTCCGCCATTGCAGATGTTCGGTCATGAACTCACCACTCCCGTGGAGAAATACTATCTGGTCCTGTGCTGCACGGTGTTGATGGTCGTCTTTGCCAAGAATTTGGTGCGCGGAGGACTGGGACGGAACTGGATGGCTATTCGGGACATGGACGTCGCTGCCGAGATTATCGGGGTTTCACTGTTCCGCAACAAACTCAAGGCATTTGCCGTGAGCGCGTTCTTTGCGGGGATTGCCGGTTCTCTCATTACTCTGGCGTACTACGGAGCTGCAAACGTTGAAGAGTTCCATGTGATGGTCTCCTTCCAGCTCCTTGGCATGATCATAATCGGCGGTCTGGGATCGGTATTGGGTTCGTTCCTGGGAGCTGGATTCATGGTGTTGCTGCCCATTTTCATCAATCAACTCCTGTCATCATTCATGAGTGTCGTTCCCACGGACGTGCTCTCCAACGTTGAAGGCATCATATTCGGAGCCCTGGTAGTGTTGTTCCTGGTTGTGGAGCCCTACGGAATGGCCCGACTGTGGCTGACCATCAAAGACAAGCTGCGGCTCTGGCCGTTCCCCTACTAGAGGCGGTTGCAGAACCTCAATAACACAGGCAACGGTTTCGGGAATTTGTACGGCGCGGTACAGGAACCGGCCGAAATCCGGGCGCTTCTCGAAGCGCGCCGTACCGTAATCATGAGGCGCGGGGAAGTTTTGCAACTACGTCTAGCCGCCGGGTGAATCGGTCGCAAGTGCGCATTTGTCCGGGGCCGCCGGCACGCTTGGATCCGCTGTCACAACGCCGGTTCGTTGGCGCAACACCTCTTGGATAAGGTCGTACGTGTCAGGATCGGGTCTTTCCAGACTTCGAACATCTCGAACATAAGGAGTCAACAATGGAACGCAGAGTCTTGAGAGCGCTGTCCGTGGCTTTACTGGTGTGTCTGGTCGCAGGGTTCCAACAGGCCCTGGCGGCCGAAGAAAAAGCCGATGACAAGAAACCGACACAATTCTTCGGTCTTCTGAGTTATCGCACCGGGCCCTTTGCGCCCGGGGGAAGCGGATTCTTCAGCGGGATGGAAGATTTCATGCAGTTGAGGAATATGCAAGGTGGTGTCAACGGCGTCATGTACGAGTGGGAGGAGTGCGAAACAGCTTACAATGTAGCGCGCGCTATTGAATGTTACGAACGGTTCAAAAACAAGAACATCCTCGTCCATCCATTGAGCACGGGGATCACGTATGCTCTGATCGACCGTGCCACAAAGGACAAGGTCGTCGTTATCTCAAGCGGATACGGCAGATCGGATGCAAGCGACGGGAGCGTGTTCCCGTATGTCTTCACTGCCCCGACCAACTACTGGTCTCAGAACACTGCCAAGATCAAGTTCATCGCGGAGAGGATGGGCGGGATGGATAAGCTCAAGGGCTTGAAGATCGCTAACCTTCACATAGACGTTCCCTACGGTCAAGAGACGAAATCGATTCTGGACTCCTTGGCCAAGAAGTATGGGTTCATTGTCAAGCATTATCCCGTATCCTGGCCCGGCATCGACCAGAAAGCACAGTGGATGGACATCGTGCGCAGTTTCAAGGCAGACTGGGTGATCAACCGGAACTGGGGAGTTTCTTGCACCGTTCCACTCAAGGAGGCGGCCAGGCTTAACTTCCCCAGGGACAGAATACTCGGCGTCTGGTGGTGTGGTTCGGAAGACGATGTGCTTCCTGCCGGGGACGCGGCAAAAGGCTACATTGCAGGAAACTTCCATGGGGTCGGCAAGGACTTTCCGGTCATTCAGCAGATCATTGACCAAGTGTACGGCAATATGAAAGGCAACATTTCCATGATCCGGGTGGGTACGGTCTTCTACAACAGAGGGATTGTAGCAGCCATCATGAACGAAGAGGCGATCCGGACGGCACAGAAGAAATTCGGGAACAGACCGCTCACCGGAGAGGAATTGCAGTGGGGCATGGAGAACCTGGAGATTACGCCCGAAAGGATAAAGGAAATCGGAGCTGAAGGCCTCCTGATGCCCCTGAAGATCACCGATTCAGATCACGAAGGGGGAGGAAAGGTCCGATTTCAACAGTGGGACGGCCAGAAGTGGGTGGCCATTACCGATTGGGTTGAGCCCATGAGGGAGTTTGTGTGGGATCTCGTCAAGGAGTCTTCTGCGCAGTACGCCAAAGAAAAAGGCATCACACCCAGAAAAGTTGGCTCCGATAAGAAAAAGTGATATCGAGTCCCCGCGGGGAAGAACGCCGGCATCAGGTTCGACTAAAGAGAGCCTCGTGAATCCCCGCAATTCTCACTCTCGCCCCAATTGGGGTGAGAGTGAACCAAAGGTGCACGGCTATGGTTAGGAACGGTGATCCTTTGCTGAAAGTCAACAACATTGAAGTGATTTATGAACACGTGATCCTGGTGCTCAAAGGGGTGTCGCTCGTCGTACCGGCAGGAGGAATCGTTTCGCTTCTCGGGGCAAACGGAGCGGGCAAGAGCACGACGCTGAAGGCAATCTCAAACCTGGTCAAGGCCGAACGAGGAGAGGTTACCAAGGGAACCGTGGAGTTCGAGGGAAGACGTATCGACAAGTTGTATGCTCCCCATTTGGTGAAGGCTGGGATCATCCAGGTTATGGAGGGGAGGCACACGTTTGAGCATCTGACGGTCGAGGAGGACCTTCTCACCGGCGCATACACGAGGGGTTGGGATGCCAAAGGCATCAAGCGCGATCTGGAAATGGTTTACACCTATTTCCCCAGGCTGAAAGCTCGTCGCCAAGCCAAAACCGGATACATCTCCGGGGGTGAAATGCAAATGTGCGCCATCGGTCGCGCACTGATGGCAAGGCCGAAGATAATGCTGCTCGATGAACCTTCGATGGGACTGGCCCCAATGCTGGTAGAGGAGATCTTCGACATCATCGCACAACTTAACAGAAAAGAGAAGGTAGCCATGTTGCTGGCGGAACAAAACGCAGCCATGGCTCTTAATTACGCTCAATACGGGTATGTTATGGAAAACGGCCGAGTCGTCCTCGATGGAGACTCCGAAACGCTCAAGAGCAATGCCGACATCAAGGAATTCTATCTCGGCCTTACTGAGGTCGGAAAGAAGAGCTACCGGGATGTCAAACACTACAAAAGGAGAAAGAGGTGGCTTGCGTAGACTTCCCCGGCAAGTGACCGTGTTTCCGGGTGCGGACTCCGGGAAACTTCTGTCCTATTATTCAGGGGAAAGGAGAGACATCACATGGCCGTGCTCGATCTGACAAAAGAAGGCTCCGTCTATATCGTGACCATGACCGACCTGGAGCATAGCAATACCTTTACTGCCAAGGTATTCGAACAACACCACGACGTCCTGAACGAGATTGGCGCTTCGACCGACAATTGTGCCGTCCTGCTCACCAGCAACGATTCGAAATCGTGGAGTCAGGGAATAAATCTGGAATGGTTGCAGGCTCAGCCAAAAGGATACGATCCGCAGTTCAAAGCCCTGATGGACGCATTCCTCTTGCGATGGGCTTTGCTGGATTGTCCCACCGTGGGTTGTCTGAACGGTCATACATTCGCCGGGGGAGCGATCCTCGCTTCAGCATTGGATTTCCGTATCATGAGAGAGGATCGTGGCTGGTTCTGCTTCTCGGAGGTGGACGTAAAGGTCCCCCTTACCCACACAATGCATGAGGTTGTGGATCTGCTCCCCAATCCTCGGGCACTGAAAGACCTACTCTTGACCGGAAAGAAAATCGGGGGCCGTGAAGCCGCTGAGCTGGGAATAGTTGACCGGGCATATCCTCAAGAAACCCTGTTCGAGAAATCCATGGAATTGGCTCAAATGCTCGCAGGTAAGGACAGATCCACTTACGGGACCATCAAAAGACGCATGCGCAGGAGGCTTGAAGCTGTCAACGATGCTTGACTTGGGCCATCCGGCGCCGAAGAACCGGCGGCCTCATTTTGAAGCTTCGATGAGGCTTCCGGGCAGCTTTTCTCGTCGGCCAATTCTTGCAGAAAGCATATGATTCCTGGAGCAATTTTCGATTTCCCATACCATACCTCACGAGAGAACCGGAGGCTGATATCAAATGGGAGTACGTGATTTCACCATCTACGACGTAGTGAATCGCAACGCCGCTTGCTTCGGCGACAAACAGGCTTGGTTCGAGGCTGACGACAACCGTTCGCTGAGTTTCATTCAGTACAAGGAAATGGTCGATCGATTGGCTTGCGGCTTGCTCGAATTGGGCGTGTCCAAGGGCGACCGCATAGGGGTTCTCAGCAAGAACTGCCTGGAATTCTTTGTGGTCTATGGAGCAGCCGCGGCTCTCGGCGCGATAGTGCTCCCCATCAATTGGAGGCTTTCCCGGGAAGAAATAGCCTACAACATCAATGACTGTCAGCCGAAAGTTCTGTTCGTCGGGGACGAATATGGCGATTTGATCGAAGGAATCAGACCCGGCATGCCTTCGGTGAATGAATATTTCAACCTCACACCTCATGGCAACCGCTTTCGCAATTTCACGTCTCTTCTCGACAACACCGGTGAGTTCACCCCTCCGGACGTTTCCACTGATGACGGTTTTGTCATTATCCATACGGCAGCGGTATCAGGAAAGCCGCGAGGCGCGCTCCTGAGCCACGGAAATCTGCTGTGTACTCACATGCATTTCAGTAATCAGCTGAAGATCACACCGGAGGATGTGCATCTCAATCTCCTCCCCCTGTTCCATATCGGTGGCCTTGTGATGACCACAAACGCTTTTCATGCAGGATCGCTCACGGTCAATATGAGCAAGTTCGATGCGGAAAGGGCGGTGGAGCTCATTGAAGACAAGAGCGTGTCCCATCTATTCGAATTCGCGCCGATACTTGCCTCAATCATCGAGCAGCAGGAAAGGCATTCCAGGAATATTACCAGCCTTCGGGCCGTGCTTGGACTGGATACGCTTGAAACCATAGAGAAATACCAGGACGTGACGAGAGGAACATTCTACTGCCTGTATGCGCAAACCGAAACATCCTGCCTGGGCACACTCGGTCCTTACCATGAGAGACCCGGTTCGGCCGGAAAGACCGTCCAGTTGGCTCAAATCAGGCTGCTTGACGACGAGGAAAACTCCGTCCCCACCGGCCAGACAGGGGAAATTGCCGTGAAAGGTCCCTTGGCTTTCAAAGGTTATTGGAATCTTGCCGAGGACAATGCCCGTACCTTTCGTGGAGGATGGCTCCATACAGGGGATCTGGGGCGTTTCGATGATGACGGATTCCTGTGGTACGTCGGCCGCAAGGCGGAAAAGGAGCTCATCAAACCCGGAGGCGAAAACGTTTACCCTGCCGAAGTGGAGCGCGTCATCCTTCGGCATCCGGCTGTTGACCAGGTGGTTGTCTTCGGAGTTCCACACGCCATGTGGAAGGAAGGCATCAAGGCAGTATGCCGGCTAAGAGATGGGTCGAAGATACCGGCCCAGGAGCTTATCGATTTTGTTGGTGAGCGGATCGCACGGTACAAGAAGCCTCACTATGTCGAGTTCGTATCCGAGCTGCCTTTGAAGGGAGATGGCACTCCGGACAGGGAAAGAACAAAGGAGATATATGGGGGACTTCAATAAGGGTGCGCCCAAGTTCGAGGAAACCGAGCAGTCCGCAGCCATGAGCCCCTATCACGCGCGGATGAGTTGTTCAGAACACTCCAATGGGGAACGGGAACATGATTACAAACGACATTCTCAAAGGCAAGAAGATCCTTGCTGTAGATGACGAGCCCGATGTGCTGGACTCTCTGAAAGAGATCCTCGACGAATGTGAGGTCGAGACGGCCTCCACATTTGAAACTGCCAGGGAGCTTCTGACGCGAAAAACCTACGACGCCGCCATACTGGATATTATGGGAGTCAAGGGATTTGACCTGCTTCAGATTGCCACTGAAAGAGCGATTCCGGCAATAATGCTTACCGCCCATGGATTGAATCCCGACAACCTCGTCGGATCGATCGAGATGGGGGCCAAAGCCTATATCCCCAAAGAAAAGATGCAGGAGATAGCCGTATATCTCCGCTCATTGTTCCTGGACAAGAAAGCGGGTTTGGAGAAATCCCGCAGTTGGTTTGAGCCACTGAGCTCATTTTTTGACGCCCGATTCGGACACGGTTGGAAAAGTAGGCACAAAAAATTCTGGGATGAGTTCGACAAGACCTACAAAGTGTCGAAGGATGACCTGGGCATAAAATAGCATTCACATCCTGGGGGCTGTGAGCGCAGGAAGCGTCATGGAGCGCCTGTCGCGAGGATGCTGAGACTCTCCGTGCAGGCTGTGCAACTTGAGATCGACGCGTGTACGAAGGCAGGGCTGAAGGTTTTGTTCGGACGAGGAGAAAATCACTCGAGCCAAGGTGATCTATCATGAAAAGCAGACTCATCCCCGCGGCAAGGCAGTTTGTCATCTCCGTTTTGCTTGTCACACTGGCTGCCGGTATTGCAGCAGAAGCCGGCGATGTGGCGCTTCGAGTGAAGGGGGACGACATGGTGGCCAATGCGGTTCAGGAAACAGGCGTCGTCTTTCAGGAGAGACATCCCCGATGCGTTGTCATAGCGAGCGGAGGCGGAACTTCTCTGGCCTTTCAACAGCTTCTGGAAAAGCACATTGAATTGGTCGTCGCTCTGAGAGATCCGACTCAGGCGGAGAGGGATGCCTTCGCAAAAACCGGAATTGAGCTCGTAGAACACGATCTCGGATGGGATGGAATAGCGGTCATAGTGCACCCCTCGAATCCAATAAATGACCTCACACTGGAACAGTGCCGGAAGGTATTCTCCGGAAAATACGCGTCGTGGCAAGAAGTGGGCGGCTCGGCCGAGCTAATATCACTCTTCATTCCCTCCCCGGAGAAGTACGAGATAGCAGCATCGTTCAGACAAATGGTGCTCAAGGGCGCGTCATACCCCCGTAACTGCAGCTCGGAGTCCCATTGGAAGAGAGTGATTGCCAAGGTGTCACAGACGTGGGGAGCTGCGGGGGTGTGTGCGGCCAGACAGGCATACCAAGCCGGCTCGGGAGTCAAAATAATGGGAATAAGGGAAACCGAGGCTTCCACTGCCGCACTCCCGCCCGTTCAAACCGAGTATGGAGAATCGTATCCACTGCGACGGCCTATCAGGCTCTTCTGGGACGCGCGATCTCCGCTTCGTGAGCACATCGAGGAATTCGCCGCATTCTGCAAGAGCTTCGGCCTTTCCGTGTACCGATAAGGTAGTGGATCACCTGCGCTAAGGCGCGGTTGAGTCCGGTCAACTTACATAGAGCTAATTTCAAAAATATTGTTTGTTGCGCTGTCTGGCGACCCCGATCGAGATGTGGATATGGAAGACTCAAGTGGAAAACCGGCTCAGTTCGTGCCTGCTCCCGGAATGCGTCAAAGAACATTCCAGGTGTTGTACGAGCTTGCCGTTGCAATGACCGGTGACCGGAGCCTGAGTGAGAATCTCCAACTTGTGGTGGACAAGAGCAGAGAGCTTTTGGGGACGGAGACTTCCCACATCGCCCTGTGCGACGAACCGGGCCACAACGTGTACATGCACACGGTGTCCGGCATACGAACGGAGGCATTCAAACGAATCCGCCTACCCTTTGGGAAGGGCCTCGGAGGACTGGTTGTAAAGACCAGACGAGGATTCATCATCGATGAATACTTGATTGATGAGAGGATCACGAGGGCTGTTGACGACGTAGTTGCGGCTGAAGGCCTCGTTTCGGGCATGGCCGTCCCGATTCAGATGGGAGAGCGAAACCTGGGTGTGCTGTATGTGTTCAATCGGAGGTCTACAGCCTTTTCTCAGTCGGATCTTGACACGCTGTTCCCGATTGCCAATCTCGCGGCGGTTGAAATCTCTCGCAAACGGGTGGAGGAGACGTTGCGGGAGAGCGAAGAGAAATACCGTTCCGTTATGGAGGCCGTAGGGGAGCCCATTGTCGTCTATGACAACGAGGGCAAAGTGCTCTACCTGAACCCCGCTTTCACAAGAGTTTTCGGATGGACCCTCGAGGAGGTGATCGGCAAGAGAACGGATTTCGTGCCGGAGGAGAACTGGCCGGAAACCAGGGCCGCCTTGACCGACGTATTCCGCGATCCGGACGGATACACAAGCTTCGAGAGTCGACGATTCGCCAAATCAGGAGACATCCTTGATGTCTTGGTGAGCGCATCCGTCTATCGAGACCGCGCGGGCGCTCCCATAGGAATGATCGCAAATCTCAGGGATATCACCGCCCGCAAGCGCACCGAAGATGCCCTGCGAGAAAGTGAAGAAAAATACCGTTCCGTCATGGAGGCGTCGGGAGAACCGCTCGTCGTCTATGACACTGAGGGTCGAGTGATTTTCTTCAATCCTGCATTCACCCGAGTGTTCGGCTGGACCTTGGATGAGCTCGTCGGAAAGAGGACTGACTACACTCCGGAGGAGAATCGGCCGGAAACCAACATTGCCATTCATAAGGTATTCAATACCGACGAAGGATACGCGACCTTCGAAAGCAGACGATTCACAAAAAAGGGCGACATCCTGGACGTCATCATAAGTGCTTCGGTTTACCGCGATCGCGACGGGAATGCTCTCGGCATGATTGCCAATTTAAGAGACATCACGGCACGCAAGAGAGCAGAGGAACAACTCCGGAAGGCCCACGACGATTTGGAGCAAAGAGTTGCGGAACGAACCGCCGAGCTCTCCCAATCCAATGAGCTCCTGAGAAAGGAGGTAGACGAGCGCAAACGGATCGAGATGGCACTACGAGAATCGGAACGACGATACAGGACACTCCTCGATTTCGTACCCTATCCTATTGTGGTGTTTGATCTCAATGGCTGCGTTTCGTATCTGAACCCCACATTCACCGAAGTCTTCGGTTGGACCCTCCCCGAGCTGCGCAGCCGGCGGGTTCCGTATGTTCCCTCGGGACTGGAGAGTGAGACCACAGAGCTCCTCCGCAGACTCCTAACCGAAAAGGTTCTACAGCACTACGAAACCAGGAGACTCACCAAAGACGGCAACACGCTCGATGTCTCTATGAGAGCGGCCCTCTTCTCGGAGTCCGGCGACGTGCCCGCCGGGGAAATCGTAATTCTCAGGGACATCACCGAACAGAAGAGGATAGCACGGAACAACGAGGCGATGCTTCGAATAAGCATGGCACTGCCCGCACATCCTGACCTCGAGGGTCTCCTGGACTACGTCACCGGAGAGCTCAAGGAGCTCCTCGACGCTGAAGGGGCCGCGATACTGCTCCTTGACGCGCAAGCGCAAGAGCTCTATTTCGCAAGCGCAGCGTACGACGATGCTGCCACGCAGCAAAGGATGAAGGAGGTCCGTTTCCCGCTCGACGAGACCGTGGCCGGACAGGTGATCAGATCCGGTGAGCCCCTTGTAGCGCAGGACACGGGAACAGATCGGCAGCTCTACCGGGAAAGAGACAAGAGGCTCGGGTACCTCACCCGGAGCTTGCTGGAGGTTCCTCTTCGCAGCGCCGATCGTATCATCGGGGTCCTGTGTGCGGTGAACAAAAAGAAAGGCGCATTTGATAAAAAGGACGTCGATCTCTTGACCATGATGGAAGCGACCGTGGCACTCTCCATTGAAAACGCTAGGTCGGGCCAAGAGCTTAAGAATGCCTACAGAGAGGTAACCAGCTTGAACCGGGCAAAGGACAAAGCATTCCATCACCTCTCGCATGAACTCAAGACTCCCACTTCCGTCCTGCTCACTTCTCTGGAGATTTTGGCAAAGAAACTATCAGCGCTTCCGGAGCCGTCATGGCAAACAACATTGGAACGGGCAAGAAGGAATCTGAATCGCATACTGGAAATCCAATACCAGGCAGAAGACATCATTCTGGACAAGGAGCACAAGCCATACCACCTGCTCTCTCTCCTGCTCGACCAATGCACGGATGAACTGGAAGTCCTCATCGCCGATCATGTGGGAGAAGGCGCAATAGTGCAGCGCGTCAGATCGCGGGTTGAGGAGATATTCGGCTCAAAGGCTCTTGAACCACAGAGAGTGTGCGTGGATGAATTCGCACGACAGCGAATTGAAATTATGAGGCCGTCCTTTGCCCACAGACATATTGAAATTGTCACTTCCTTCGAGTCCACACCGCCCGTCATGATCCCTCTTGATCCGCTGATCAAGCTGATTGAGGGGTTGCTGAAGAATGCCGTTGAGAACACTCCCGACGGAGGCAAGATAGAAGTGGTTGTCCGCAAGAATCAAACCGGAACTGAGATTGTGGTTCGGGATCACGGCGTGGGACTTACCGAAGAGACAGAGGCCCAAGTGTTTCAAGGCTTCTTCACCACTCAGGAAACAATGGCCTATTCATCGAAGAAGCCGTTCGAATTCCAGGCCGGCGGCAAAGGAGCCGATCTGCTGAGAATGAAGGTTTTCTCCGAGCGCTACGATTTCACCATGAGAATGGAATCATCGAGATGCACGTTCATTCTCGACAAAGGCGATAGTTGCCCGGGAAAAATAACCGAATGCCTTTTTTGTAGAAGCTTTCAGGACTGTCATGAATCCGGTGGAACTACGTTCTTCCTCTGTTTCCCGCCTGCTTCAGAAACACCTGGTGAAGGGAGCTGCGCTCCTTAAAGCGTAAATTCTTGACCATAGACTTATAATGGACTCCAAAATTTGGACAGGGGTAGAACTTTGACCGAGCTCACCAGGGGAAAAGGTCCCGAAGCGGGCGCCGCTGGAGACCCTTCCGAAAGGCAAAGAGCCCTATACCGGCTTGGAAGAGTATCAACCGCTGCCTAGCTCTCTGTCTCCCGTTTGTAGGAAGGTGCGGGAGACATGAGTGCCTCGGTCAAAACGTACGCAGCTTGGAGTGCCTCTGTGGGGCAAAGCTGAAAACATTCCTTACAGTTCCAGCATTCCTTCGAGGCCACCTGCGGAATGAAGCTGATCTCTCGATTAGCGCCTCGGTTAACGAATCCGACGGCGTACTTCTTTTTGACTTCAGCACAGTATCTTACGCACAGACCACAATGAATGCAGAAGGAAGCCTCCTTTTCAAAACGGTCCCTGTCCGCACCATACTCTTTAGCCAAATCCTGCAAGTCAAAGGCATCGGGAGCATGAGCCAGCAATAGCTCCAAGATCATTTTGCGAATTCGATTTATCTTCTCCGACCGAGTGGTGACAACCAAATCCTTGGCTACCGGATAAAGGCAGGAAACCACGAGTTTCTTCCAGCCGCGTATATCCAATTCTACCAGACAAAGTCGACAAGCCCCATAGGGTTCCAATTTCTCGTGGTGACACAGTGTGGGAATAGATATCCCTGCACTTCGCGCTGCCTCCAAGACGGTCATCCCTTCTTTGGCTTTAACATCCTTTCCGTCGATCTTTAACAGGATTTCGGTCATTTTGCTTTACTCTTTCTGACTATAGTTCTGGCTTCTTCAGGGATGGGAGGCGGAACAGGCTCGCCGGAAATCTTTTTGGCCGCGCCAAAACGAGGGGGGCAAACTTCAAAGCAGGTTCCGCACTTTGTGCATTTCTCCTGATCAATTACGTGGATCCGGTTCTTACCGCCTACAATCGCGTCTGCAGGGCATTTCTTAAGGCAAATCGAACAGGCTTGGCACCTACCCGGGTCAATATAGTACGAGATGAGCTCCTTGCAGGACAGAGCCGGGCACCGCTTCTCCTTGATGTGGGCCTCATACTCATCTCTAAAGTATTTCAGCGTGCTCAAGAACGGGTTGGGGGCACTCCTGCCTAAAGCACAAAGGGCGGCCTCGCCGGCCACCTCGGCTAACTGTTCCAAAAGCTCGATATCGCCCTCTCTCCCTTTTCCCTGGGTGATATTGGTCAGCGTCTTCAGCATTTGCCGGATGCCTTCACGGCAAGGGACGCATTTGCCGCATGATTCATCCGTAAGGAAGTTCATGAAGTACCTGGCCACATCAACCATACAGGTGTCTTCATCCATGATGATCATCCCGCCGGACCCCATCATGGAACCGGCCTTGGTGAGCTCATCAAAACCCACTTGCAGGTCCAGCAGTTCTTCAGGCAGACATCCACCGGACGGCCCCCCGGTCTGCACGGCTTTGAACCGCTTGCCTCCAGGGATACCGCCGCCTATCTGGTAGATAATGTCTCTCAGAGTAACGCCCATGGGGACTTCCACCAGTCCCGTATTGACGATCTTGCCCACCAAGGAGAAAATCTTCGTGCCCTTGCTCTTTTCCGTTCCATATTGAGTAAACCAGTCTGCGCCCTTATTGATAATCAGCGGCACATTCGCCCAGGTCTCGACATTATTCAAAACGCTGGGTCGATCCCAAACGCCCTTGACGGCGGTGTGGATATATTTCGGCCGGGGCTCTCCGGCCCTCCCTTCCAAGGCCGTCATGAGAGCACTCGATTCGCCGCATACGAAAGCGCCGGCGCCCTGGTGTACTTCAATTGAGAAATCATAGCCGGAGCCCAGGATGTTCTTGCCAAGAAGCCCGTACTCCTCGGCCTGTTGGATAGCTATGTTCACATTCTCTACAGCGAAAGGGTATTCCTGCCGAACGTAAATATAGCCCTGGTGAGAGCCGATGGCATAGGCGCCGATGATCAACCCCTCGAGGACGGAGTGAGGATTTCCCTCAAGAAGGCTTCGATCCATATAGGCTCCAGGGTCTCCCTCGTCGGCATTAACGATCACATATTTTATATCACCGGGGGCATTGCGCGATTCCGCCCACTTTCTCCCGGTGGGAAAGCCGCCGCCTCCCCTTCCTCTCAGGCCGGATTTGGTGACTTCCTCCAAAACCAGCTCGGGGGTCATCTGGGAAAGTGCTTTAGCTACCGCCGAATAGCCACCCAGAGCCAGATAGTCATCGATGCTCTTAGGGTCAATCTGGACGTTGGATCCGAAAACCAGCCGCTTCTGATTCTTATAGAACGGGATTTCGGATTCATGAATGATCTTTTCTTTGGTGGCGGGATCGGTATAGAGTAAACGCTCTATGATTTTCTTTTCTTTGATCGTCTGCGAAATGATGTCAGGGACATCCTCAGGCTTTATCTGGAAATAGCATATTTCCTCGGGACGAATGACGATAATGGGGCCCCGCTCACAAAAGCCGTGGCAACCAGTCCTCCTGAATTCCACCTCAGCGTTCAAACCCTGCTTTTGGATCTCCTCTTGGAAACTGGCAGCCACGTCCCGACTGCCGGAAGCATGGCAAGCAGATCCGGAACAGAGCGTAATGCAGGTCTTATTGGGGTCTCTCTCCGAGAGGAGATTTCCTCTGAATACTTCCAATTCAGCGGGTGAATTTATCCGCGACATAGTTCTTCCTTAATCATAGTTTTTCAACACGTCTGCGGTCTGTGCGGGCGCCATCTTACCGTGGGCCTTTCCATCGATCTCCACCACCGGTCCTAAAGCACAGCAGCCGAGGCAGTTAACGGTTTCCAGGCTGAACTTCAGGTCCAAGTCTGTTTCACCGGGCTTTATCCCCGTCAGGCTTTGCACCGTGTCGAGCACACGTGACGCACCCCGAACATGGCACGCCGTTCCCACACAAATGTGAACCTGATGGCGCCCCTTAGGCACCAAGCTAAAGGCTTTGTAGAAGGTCGCGATATGCTGTATCCGAGTCATGGGAACCCGCAATCGTTCGCTGACCTGCTCCAAGGCTTCCTTGGGAAGCCAATGATTTTCGGCCTGAATCTCCAGTAGTATCTGAATCAGCGAACTGGGCTCGCAGTAATGCTCATCAATAATCTGATCGATTCTGTCTTTGTCCATAGCCTCTGTCCTAATCTTCTTCTTTCTTCTGATTCTCGGCCTGTTCTTTCATCTCAGGCGAGAGCAAAGCACTTCCTGCTTTCATCGTATCGGACTAATCCTTGCCGCGACGAGGTATTCAGGTGCCTGGATACCTCAGACGGGGTAAGGCCCAGCCTCTTTGCCATTTCTGCCGTTGGAAGGGGTTTTTCCCGGAGGAGCAACATAATTTGGCTTATGGCCAATTTATCGGCGATGGTTTCATTAAATAACCGGTCAAGCTCGTCACTGGCGAAGAATTTTTTGCACTCTTCCTCAGACTTTACGGGCATTCTCAACCTCTCCCTTTCCACCAGTCTGATGTAGGGGATGAGCCGGGTGACCGCCTCCAGTCTGAACTTCAATTCCTGTTCGTCCAGCCCTTCTCCTTGGCCAAGAGGTCCCAGCTCTTTCACCTTCTTGACAAAACCGTTAACTCCTTCGACAAAAAGGTTGGCTTCACTGCCGGACATAAATTCGATCTTCAATCTCTCCGGGTTCAGCCCTATGCGTTCCAGCAATTTTCTGGCCAGGTTGACCATGGCAAAGGCATGGTAATTTCCATGAGTAATATAGTTGCATTCATCTAAGTGGCAGGCGCCAATGAACACTCCATCCGTTCCCTTTGAGAACGCTCGGAATACATGTGCCAGATCGACTCGCCCGGAGCACATGACGCGAATAAGTCTCATTTCAGTTGTATATTGACTTCTGGAAACTCCAGCTAAGTCGGCTGCGCCGTATGCTCAATAATGGCATACAAACCCGAGAACCTTTGGTTTGAATTTTAGTCCCGCACTCATACGTTCTCACCTCGTACTTGGAAATTCCGGTTGTGTTCAAGCGTATGCGCCTACACATCTCCGACCGCGGCATCCATAGGCTGCATAACCTCTTCCTCCGGAAATGCAGCATCAATTTCGCTCAAGAGCTCGTCATCCGTAAAGTGCTTCAACACTACAGCAGACGTCGCGCACACCGTGTTGCAGAGACCGTCCCCCTTGCAGAGGACGGGATTAACTCTGGCCTTTCGGCCTCGCGGTGTCTCGACAAACTCTATGGCGCCATAGTTGCAAACCGTTATACATGCTCCACAGGAAACACACTTATTCTCATCCACAGCGCAAACCGAGCCGGAGGCTACGACTATGTCCCGTGAGAGAAGCGTCAAAACTCGGCCTGCCGCTCCATAAGCCTGGTTGATCGTTTCCTGAATGAACTTAGGATAGTGAGCCAACCCACACAGATAAACGCCGTCCGTACCAAACTCCACAGGCCTCAATTTGACATGGGCTTCCTTAAAGAAGCCGTCAGGGTTCAAAGTCACCTTGAATAAGCCGGCAACTTCCTTGGTCGCCGCCGAGGGAATGACAGCGGCAGCCAAAGCAATGATGTCAGCATCCAGTACAAGTTTCTTTCCTAAAACAAAATCGGTCACCGTAACCTTCAGAACCGGCTGGCCCTCATCCGACTCGCCGGCTTCTACCTGAGGCTTATCCTGCGGTTCATAGCGGATGAACTTAACGTCCTTGTTTGAAGCCTCCCGGTAATAATCCTCGTTGAATCCATAGGTTCTCATATCCCGGAAAAGGATGTAAATATCCATCTCGGGATTTATCTCTTTCAGTTTCAATGCGTTCTTCACAGACTCACTGCAGCATAACCGGCTGCAGTAATTTCTGTCCTCATTTCTGCAACCTACGCACTGGATCATCACGAGACTTTTGGCGCTGACTATCTTTTCGTCAGCTTCGGAGATCCGCCCCTCCAACTCAAGGTGAGTCACCACCCTGTCATCTTCTCCATAAAGGTATTCGGTAGGCGTATATAGATCGGCCCCTATGGCAAGAACCGCTGCACCGTGTTTTATTCTTGTAGATCCCCGGTCAGACTTCACCGCGGTCACAAAATTCCCGACATAACCTGCGGCATTCGTGATTGCCGCATCGTGATAGACGTGTATGAGGCGGTGTTGATATACCTTTGCTATGAGATCACGCAGATACTTCTGAACATCGAGTCCGTCCAGCGTGGAATGAATCCTTCGTGCCATTCCCCCCAGTTCGGTATTCTTTTCCACCAGGTGGACCTCGTGCCCCTGGTTGGCAATAGAAAGAGCACAATTCATGCCGGCTATGCCTCCACCGACCACGAGCGCGGCCTTGTCTACAGGCAGGTCAAATTCCTGTAACGGCTCCAATCGGCAGGCCCGTGCTACCGACATTCGGATGATATCCTTTGCCTTTTGTGTGGCCTCCTCCTTTTCCTTCGAGTGGACCCAGGAGTTGTGTTCCCTAATATTGGCCATTTGGAAGTAATATTGATTAATCCCCGCTTCCCGTAGAGTGTCCCGGAAGAGCGGCTCAAGGGTCCTGGGGCTGCACGCCGCGATAATCACTCGATTGAGCCCCTTTTCTCGCGTTATGTCGGTAACTTCTTTCGCGGAGTTCGTAGCGCATGAAAAGAGCTGTTCCTGAGCATACACCACATTCGGTAGCGTTTTGCAGTACTCGACGGCTTCAGGAACATTGACTATCCTTCCGATATTGGCCCCACAATGGCATACAAAGACTCCTATCCTTGGCCACTCCTTGGAGACATCTCTTTCAGGTGGATACATCCGCTCTCTGGCAAGATTCCCACGCCTGTAGTCAAGCAGTTCGCCGATTTGGGAGCCCGCTCCGCTGGCGCTGAAGACCGACTCGGGGATATCTACGGGACCCTGGAAGCCTCCGCTTACAAAGATCCCGGGTCTGCTCGTGGACATGGGATTGACGGAGCTGATCTTGCAAAAATCATGAGGATTCAGTTCTATGCCGAATTTGTCTGCAATGGACTTCACCTCAGAAGGAGGATTCAATCCGACGGACAAAACCACCAAGTCGAACTCTTCCTCCTTTACACCGTCTTCGTATGTGGAAAATCGCACCGTGACATTTTTGGTTTCGGGGTCCTCCCTCACTATTGACGTGTAGCTTCTGATAAATCGAACCCCTGGAAGTTTCTCAGCTCTTTCGTAGTAACGCTCAAAGTCCTTTCCATAGGATCGGATGTCGTTGTGAAATATTGTACACTCCGCAGCAGCGTTGTGATCCTTCGTCAAGATCACCTGTTTCTGGGTGTAGGTGCAGCACACGGCAGAACAATAACTGTTATCGCCCGGAGTAACCCGCCTCGAACCGACGCATTGTATCCAAGCTATCTTACGGGGATGCTTCCTGTCAGAGGTCCGCAGTACCTCTCCTTGATACGGGCCCGTGGAAGATAGCAGCCGTTCATAGTCCATGCTGGTCACGACGTTGGAAAACTCACCGTAGCGATACTCTTTCTTCACCTTTGGATCAAAGGGCTCAAGGCCGGACGACAGAATGATCGCCCCTACCTGAATTTCCCTTTTCTCCGCGCTTTGCTTCAAATCGATTGCGTTATTTTTGCACACTGCTTCGCAAATACGACATTTCTTCTCTTTGAGGTACAGACAGCTCTCATCGATATATGCAATAAGAGGAATTGCCTGAGCGAAGTATATATGGACGGCCTTATTCACCGATATTTCCTGATTATATCGGTCAGGATACTTGGCCGGGCAATACTCTACACAGGTAGTACAACCGGTGCATTTATCCTCAAGAATATACCTTGGCTTCTTCGTCAAGGTTACCCTGTAGTTCCCTACCTCTCCCTCTACGCTGTTGACTTCAGTATAGGTGAGGACTTCTATATTGGGGTGCCGGCCGACCTCGACCAGCTTTGGAGAGAGTATTCACATGGAGCACTCGTTGGTTGGAAAGGTCTTGTCCAGTTGCGCCATATGGCCGCCAATGCTTGGCCCTTTTTCAACCAGGTACACCTTGAACCCGGCGGCGGCGAGATCAAGAGAGGCTTGAATGCCGCTGATTCCTCCACCAACAACCATTACGTCTCCAAAATTACCGTCTCGGAAACTCTTTGCCATCGGTTCTCCAACTTGTTCTCTTTCCACGTTCTAGTACCTCATCGGCAGGCATGTGCGGTTGCTGGCCGCCGGAGACCGGAGGCAACCCGAACCATGCCGCTGTTATGCGCACCCAAGTGCATTTGGTTAGTCCAGATCCAACTGCACTTTGCATTGATTGCATTTCATCGCACCACGAAACACTCTGTTGCCGCATTTGGGACATATATAACGGGCATCTTCGTCTCGAATCCATTTCTCAGTACCGAACTCTCGTCGATAAGGGACGGCCCGGAGAATGACCTTTTTGCCGACGGCCATGGAGAAATTGTCAATGTAACTACAGGGAAATTCCCTGCATTCATGACAACCGGCGTACCCCTTGTCATTTGTGCAGGCCCTGATCTCACACTGGCGACAATGCATAAACCGTTCATCCGATAAGCAGCCCCGGCACCGAATGTCTTCTATTGACAGGGCTTCGCTATTGGGGAGTGTGCCCTTGCCGGGAGTCCCTCCCTTGTAGAGACCTACCAACCGCTCCTTGAGTTTAATGTTATTATCGCTATGTGCGATATAGATGGCACAAACGCCGCAATAAAGACCGCATGGAGAAATGAGATCGGGATTTATCGCCATGGCGTTCGTTCCTCCTGACGCATTAATTTCGTATTTCAACATACGCCACCCAGGGTAGGCCGATTCACTCAATCACTTCTTGGATGATTTCGGTGATGTCTTTCACCTCGATCCTCTCCGCTACATCCATGGTCAACCTGCTGTCCTCAAGCATGGTGATGCAATAGGGGCAGGAGGTAGCCAGCACCTCGGCCCCGACTGCAAGAGCCTGTTCTATCCTGAGATCACAGAATCTCTCACCCTTTTGGGTTTCCATCCAAACCCTACCGCCTCCGCCACCGCAGCAGAGACTATCCGAGCGCGACTCAACCATCTCGTTCAGCTCTAGACCCGGTATCTTCTTCAAGACCCCTCGCGGCTCGTCATATATGCCGTTATGTCGCCCCAGGTAACATGGGTCGTGATACGTTACTTTCTTCTGATGGTCCTTCTTAAGCAGAAGCCTTCCCTCGTTCATCAACTCGAACAGGTACTGGGAAATATGCACCACCTCGAAATTCACCCTGAATTCGGGATACTCGTTCTTGAAGGTATGGTAGCAATGAGGGGAAGAGACCAGGATCTTCTTGACCCCACTATCAATGAAGGTTTTGATGTTTTCCCGGGCCAGACGCTTGAATAATTCCTCATCGCCGGTCTTGCGGATGCTTTCCCCACAGCAATTCTCCTTGGCTCCAAGTATACCGAAATCGACCCCCGCCGCGTTAAGAATATTGGCCGTGGCTCTAGCCACCCTTTTCAATCTTGGGTCGTAGCTAAGATAGCAACCGGGAAAATAGAGAATTTCCATGCCTTCAGTGAACGTCTCTACAGAAAGCCCTTCCGCCCAAGCTCCTCTCTTTCCTCGATCTTCACCGAAGGGATTTCCTTGACCAACGAGGCCTGCGTTTATGGTGCGGATAGGTTTGACAGGAGGTGGGAAAACCCCATATTCGTTGGCAATCCTGCGTAGGGATATCCCGGATTCTATCTGTCTTACGTCCCTAGGGCACTGCTGGGGGCACCTTCCGCAGGTCGTACAACGCCAAATATCTTCGCTTTCGATCTCGGTCAAACCAAAGGTCGCTTCACGGACCAGCTTGCGCATACTGAAAGTTGTGACCCTGTTCCACGGGCACACAGTATCGCATAATCCGCATTGAAAGCATCTCTTGAATGCCTCTCCGCCGCTCGCTTTGATAACATCAATAATCTCTTTATAGGGAGTTACAGTCTCCACTGTTTTGCTTCCTTTTCTTTCAGCCTCAGGTTTCAGCCCTTCTTTGACGCCGACATTCGGGAAACCGTATCCATGATCTTCTCCAAGCCATACTTGTCAATCATGGATTCCAGTCCCACCTCTACGTCATCCAGCTTCACTTCTTCATCGACTTCCTCTTCTCTCTCTTCGTAGATCAAGGCATCGTTCAGGCACCACTGAACACACAAGGGCTTTTCTTGTGGCGGATCGTCTTCGCACATGTCGCATTTGAGAGGAAGTTTGGAATCCGGTTCTTTGAAAACATCTCTGGACGGACAGGACGCCCTGCAGAAGGCGCATTCTTCGTATTCTTTTCCATCAATCAGGTACTTGTCTCTGCCCATACATTCGGCTGGAGCATACTCACCGGCATACACAGGAAGGTATATGTCTCTCAGCGGTTCGCGAATCAGCCGAATCCGAGACCTTGCGGGGTTATTGCTGCTGTACTTCGGCGTAGCATGGAACGCGGAGCAGATCATCTCACAGGCTCTGCAGCCGTTGCATTTCGCGACGTCGATCTTTATGGATTTGACTATCTTTTTCTTCTTCTCGCCCATGCCGGTTACCACCTCTTCACTTATTTCTGCCCTATTTCCGGCGAAGTCTCTCTGGAAGGACTCTCTTCGTTATCTGAATAGATTCCTCTCTTCTCGAACTCTTCTGCCACGTAATCCAAGCCCAATTCGTGCAAAGACTCCTTGGTGGGAATACCCTCATTGTTCCATCCCTTGAATTTGTAGTACGTATCCAAAAGTTGCTTTTCGAGCTCGGGAAATCTCTTCTCCAATGATTCTCCGGAGGCCTGTCGTCTTTCCTTCTCATGCCTCTTCCTATATTAAAGGCCCTCACTAAGGTCCGGTATCTCTTAGCTGCTCGTGTCAACTTGGCTTCATCCATGTCGATCCCGGCGCCCGATGAGATGAATTTCGGGTAATTATGTATATGATACGGAGGCTTCAGGGGAAATGATGATAGACCGCAGCACATCCCGAGGGCGTCGTCAATGTAGTGCATCCTCTCTTGCCAGTCAACAATATCACAGCACATTTCGACGGTCGGGTAATAGGGCATCGACTTTTCCCCGCGGGGTTCCCAATCCAGGAAATATTGCTTAAACTTTTCATCAGGAATCTGGAACCAGTCCTTTACAAACTCTTCCTTCTCCTCCATCGTAGGAAAAGGCGCCTGGGGGAACTGCCCTTCAATCTGGGTAATGTTTATCTTCTCGCCGGTGGCATACATGAGGAAATAGATGGGATTCAGCATTGATAGTTTGAGAGGAAGTTGCTCATGCTTCTTAATAGTATTATGAGCATAGGCCTCTGCGCCCTTGCCGATCTGTTTGGCCGCCCAATAGGTCCCATTGGCCAAAGCGTCTCCAATCCCTTCCCGTCGAACAATTCTGTCAAGCAACCAGTAAAATCTCCCCTCATTGTCGGACGGCATTCCCGGGAAGTCATCGTCGGTCAATATGCCGTTTTCGTAAAGCTCAAGGGCGAAGGCCATAACTTGCGGGGTTGAGAATGCGTCCACCCCGTACTCCGTAGCGCTTTGGGCAATACCCAATCCAAATTCCAGGTCTGAAAAGGCCGCCATGGTATAGGTAAGCTTCGAGAAGCATTTCATCATGTAGGTCGGAAGTCCCGGGGGAGAAATGGTTGCCCCGCATGTCATCGGGCAGTTATAGCAACTGATCAACCGCGTCCGCATAGTATCCAAAGTCTGCGCCCACTGCTTGGCGATTTCATCATTCCAGAAATCCTTTCTGCGGACGCGTGAATTTCCCCACATGAAATTTTCAGTGTGCCACTTTTCATCATGGACTTTCATCTCTTGGGGGGACCCGAGCCCGGCCAAAATGGGCATGACACCAGGAATCGGATTTTCATTCCGGAATTTTATATATTTCAGCACTTCGTTGCAGAGCGCCATAAACTCAGCCGGCCGGGAAACATTAATGTCCTTTGTTCCACGAACAGCGATAGCCTTTACCCCTTTATCTCCCATAACGGCGCCTATCCCGCCTCGACTGGCACTGGACCTACCCTGTTCGATGGAAGCAAAATAGACTCTGTTTTCACCGGCAAGGCCGATAGCGGCCACCTGGGCTTCCGGCTCCTTCAACTCTTGTCGAATAAGCTCTGCAGTTTCAACCGAACCTTTGCCCTTCAAATGAGAGGCATCACGGATTTCCACTTTGTCATTGTTTATCCACAAATAGACCAGATTGGGTGACTTGCCGCGAAGGATCACTTTGTCATAACCGGCATACTTCAATTCCGGCGCCCAAAACCCTCCCATCATTGAAAATGCCATTAACTGAGTTTGAGGCGAAATGGTAGAAACAATGGTACGATTGCAACCGGTAGCAGGCGTGCCGCACAAAAGACCGGCGCTGAATATCAAGAGATTATCAGGAGAAAAAGGATCGACTTCGGGAGGGACCCTCTCCCATAATATCTTGGCGTTAGTTCCCAGGCCTCCCAGATAAAGCTCGGTGTCTCTTGGGTCGGTTTCTACCCTCTCAATGTTTCCTCGGGTTAGATCAACCTCTAAATTATACCCTGTTTCTGCGTACCTCATTCTTTTACCTCTTACACTCGGCTTGCAACATGGTCGTCCGCGCTCTTGCACCCAAAGAAGTGTTAATTCTTGCTCCCTTAGTGGCCGAACCGAGCTTTTCCCGGTAATATTCCAGGCGAGGCGCTCGGAGGCACAATCTGTCGATTACCGCAACGGCACCAACGTCTTCTTCCTTCATAGGGCGGTTCTGAACATTCGCCGGACCAATATCCTTGTTGTTCACGCTGGCCTGGCTTTGCTGAATGGCCTCGGAGCCCCAAAGATCGAGCGCCTAATGGCGCCGACCAGACCTGCGTCCAGGCTCTGAAGGGCACGTTGACCGGTACTTGGTAAGGTCTCTTATCCGAATATAACTTATACAGAAACGATGTCAAGACCTTTTTTTCATTTTGCCAAAAAAATCTGAAGTGCGAGGGTGCAGGCCCTGCGGAGCTTCTGCAACTGTGCAAGGAGCGGCACTCTTTCAGGCGCGGCTCCTGATTCCTCACGGGTTTCCCGATCGTGAACCCCCGATTTCTCAAATCCCCGCGGCGCATGGGAGCCTCAGGTTTGAGCCTGGTGCTGGCCTTGACGTTCTGGCGCACGCCGGAGCGGACCATGCGCGTGTCTCTTCGCGAGAGCGGCTCCAAGATCACGGGAAGGGACAGGAAGCCCAGATGTGGGTCCGGGTCGTTCACGATGACGGCGAAATTCCTCTCGGTCAGCGTTCTTCGGATCACCGGGCGTCGGAGGCCCGGTGATCAGCTCAGGCCGTCGCAAGAGGTGTACCGACTCATTCTGGGGTTGCGGTGGGAAGTCTTCACCAACCCTGCGGGCCGGCCCCGCCCCTGGCAAAGCCGCTATGGAAAAAGATAAGGAACGGGAAGGTCGGATGTGCTACTCCAAGACGAAGAAGAATCCTCTCCCGCGGATGGCGGAGCCTGCCGGCAAATACTTTCCTCGACGGCCCGGGTCATGACTTTCGACTCCCCGGCTCGCCGGACAAACCCCAGAGCGCCCGAGGAACCAAAAGGACCTGAAGACACGTTCAATGATGCGCGGAATTCCGGCAGGATCATTGGATCGACGACCAAATAGCCGCGGATTAGTGATAAAGCAGCACACGCCCGCACTTACACACGACGCAAGCAAGAAAGCTCTTGACTTGTTACCATATGAGTGGTATTCGGTTCTGAACGAAGTTGTCGTGGTCATTGTGTCGAGTCCCCGGAGTTCAGAGATGGATTATACCCGATTGCCCGAGAACAGTGTCAAAAGGGCGCCCTCCACTAAACGAGGAAGCCCTTCGGCAGATAGAAAGCGCCAACTGATCATGGAATCCGCAGAGCGAATCTTTGCCACCCGCGGTTTTCACGATACGACTATCGCCGATATTTCCAGTGATTCCGGAGTACATGAGGCATCTATCTTCCAATATTACAAAACGAAAGAGAATCTAATCGTTACCGTTCCGGAAAGACATCTTAAGGAGACTCTGGCCGGCATCACGGAGCATCTTCAAGGAATGAAGGGGGCCGAGTCCAAGATCAGGAAGTTACTTTGGCATCAGCTCAGAGATCTCTCTGTTAATAAGAACTACACCTCAATTTTGCTTCGTGAGCTCCGGACATTACCTGCTTTCTACCAATCCCCGGCATATGAAATGATTCGAAAATACAGCGGATTCGCCGCAGAAGCCATTAGAGAGGGAATCCACGACGGAGAGGTGGACCCGGGAATAGAGCCGATCCTGGTTCTCGAGATGATATTTGGCGCGATCGACTCGATCGTGCTTCGATGGCTGTTTTTCGACGATCCTTATGACCCGGTCACCGTCTCCGAAGAGCTGTGGTCTTTGGTCAAGGCAGCCATCTGGAGGACCGACCTTGCGCCGACCTTCCAGAATGGTGACGAACCGAGCAGGGGTGAGCGGCGGCGGCGCAAGATCCTGGAAGCCGCATCCGAGGTATTTGCCGAAAAGGGGTACGGTCGGGCGACGGTATCGGAAATAACGGGAAAGGCCGGAATCGCGGAGGCTTCTCTTTACCAGTACTTTAAGAGCAAGGAAGACGTGCTGCTCTCAGTGCCGGGAGACTGGTTCGACCAACTGGCCGAGGAACTGGAGCGCGCCTTTTCCGGCGGGCTCGATCCGTCCGAGCAGCTCTTATATCTCCTGAGAAGATGGGCGCTGGATTTCCAGTCCAAGGAATGGGAGACTCGTGTGCTCATCCTCGAGCTCTACCGGAATCCGGCTTTCTACAATTCGCAGGCATACAGGCACACCCACCGCTTCTGGGGAGTAATCAGACGAATCGTGGAGGAAGGCCGCAGGACCGGAGCCTTCCGGACGGATTTTCGCACCGAGAATTACCTCCATCTGATCCAAGGAACATTCGAACACGAAGCTCTGGCACGCATGATGCTCTCCAAGAAACTACCCACCATCGCCCGTACGGAACAAATGATCAACCTTCTCCTCAGAGCTATAAAGGCTTGATGTTATCGCTTGGAACCCCGCGGAGCTTCGCACAACCATCGGCTTGATTTGATGCCTTCGATTCACCGATCGTGGGCCGCTCGAAATTTTCAAGAGCGGAACAATTTCCGTCGATTTTTTGGTTCATCGCGTAATTGCGTACCATTGAAAGGATGCGCAAAGAGTTTCTCCGTAAGCCTTCACCGGGACAGCCACAACCGTCCGGAATTACGTTGGGGGAGGTATGGACGGGAGATGAGTCGCCCCCTCCATTCTCACCGGGCGCAGAGCCGCCTCAAGCCCGGTGAACTATTACGTTTCTCCCATGGGGGTCACTATTTGGAGATGCTCGCGGTCCGGACCGGCTGTAAAACCGCCATTAACCGGACTCGAAGCGGATGAGAATCATTCCGACCCAAAAGCTTCGCGATGACGGCCGGCCTGCATTCTCGATGATCTTCGATTCAACTCCTTTTTGTGTCCGCTTGCCCGCCCATTTGGCCTCCCACACTACAGATCAGATCCACGCAGTTCATTTCGTCCATGTTGAAAACGAGCACCTTCCCAGTCTTGATGGCCTCGTAATACCCGGCCAGACCTGTAGGAATATCGGGGTGGGAACTCGGAGGCAATACACAGTCGGTGCAAAGATCCGCAAATCGCATGTCCTCCAGATTGAAGACCAGCAGTTTCCCGGCCAAGAGGTTCTCAGCATAGTTCGCAAGACCGGTCAGGCCCGGATCGGGGACGCCCTTCATTTGGTCTGATCCCCACCCGAAGTTGAGAGGAGATCCGGAGGCCAAATCGTGACCGAGGCCGGGTCTGGGGAATCCTTCACCCCCAGGGCCGCCGATTCCTGTCCAATTCACTGGCCCGGCGCCCTCCCCGGTAACATGGCCCGGCCCAACCTCCGTGTGATGACCTGGCCCCGTTCCCCCACCCGTGATCCAGGCTCCGAAAGAGATCGGTAGGGTGTCTTCCGCCCCTCCGATGTCGACCGTTCCAATGGTTCCACCCTCGTGAAATTCCCCAAATCCAAATGCTGCACCCAGTGCGGCCGGCCCATCGACGATGGGTCTTCCGGCCGGGCCTTCGTCGGTTACCGGTTCGGGCACATCGATCACGGTGAGGTTCACTTTCCCTGTTGCTGTCTGCTCTCCTGGAGCGCCGGTGTTCCCCAGGTCATTAACTTCTAGGGTTATGGCATCCGGGCCGAAGTAGTTCAGGCTCGGAGTGTACTTCAGATTGGTCAGCGCCGCGTTCAGATCCGCAGGCAGGCCGACGAAGGTCATGTGCGACGTGCCGTTCGCGTCACCGGGAGCAAAGGCTATCCCCGCGGTCCCGGCCAAGGCGATCACCCCGTGATCGACGCTGACGGTGACTTGAAGCTTACCCGTCCCTTCGGCCGCGTCGATGTCCTGGACGACGATTCCGTCCACAACCAGGCCGGTATCCTCGTTCATCACCGTATCGCCTGGGACCACAACTACAGGGGCGTCATTAACCGCCGTCACCGTAATCCCTACCGACTTCGTTATATTCGGGGCTGCGCCGGCTCCGGTATGGCCGAGGTCGGTCGCTGTGACCGTCAGGGCGTCGGGTCCGTTGTAGTTGCCGGCCGGGGTATACTGTAAATCATGCAACGCGGCATCAACAGAAGCGAGATCACCGATGAACGTCATCGCGGACTGATCGTTGCCTCCGATCGTGAAGCCCAGGCCGGCAATGCTGCCCAGGTGGATCGTGCCGTTATTCACTCCAAGCGTGACCTGAAGCATGTTGTCGGGAGCCGCCGTCGCATTTGCGTCCACATCGGTAACCGTGACGCCGCTTATGGTGATGGGAGTATCTTCGGCAGTGGTTTGGCCCCCAGGAACGGTCACCACCGGTGGGTCGTTCACCGCGATCACAATGATGGTCGACGTGGCGGAATCCAGGCTGAATGACGAGGACCCGCCCCGCGAGAAATCGGATACGTCAACCTTACTCCCTTCTGAGCCGGAAGTCTGGTCCCACCCGTAATAGCTTATGCTGCCCGTCGTACCATTCATTCCATTCGGCGCCATTCGAACGAAGTCGGAGGGTTTCAGTAGCAGGGCACCGGCGCCGGATACAGGGCCCACATTCGCCCACGTCCCTCCGCCGTCGATGGAATACTGCCAGTGGCCATTCCCGTCGGTTGTCTGAAAGATTGCGATCCCCTGAACCGACCCCGCGTCCGCGTCGGTGATAGAGGCTCCAACAAGGAAGGCCACCGTGTTTCCACTGTTCGTGATATCGTCTTCCGTTATCGGCGAACAGTTCACTACATGAGTCGAATCAATGAGCGGCGCATCGTTCACCCCGTGCACGGTGATCGTCACGCTCTTTGAGGCGCCGTCGTCGGAGAGCGCAGTGAAGGTGTCGGTAACCGTCTGACCCTCGGCGAGGGCCTGAACCGACGCCTTGCCATTGTCCAGGGTGTAGGTCCATGCGCCGGACGTGCCGATGGTCAGGCCCCCGTACGTGCCTGCGGTCGTCGCGGCCTGGAAGCCGTCCGGGTCAGGATGATCCACGTCGGATACCGTCAACGCGCCGGTCACCGTGTTCGGAGCCGCATCTTCCGTGATGTCTCCGGTTGCGGCGCCGCCGATCACCGCAGGGTCATTGACCGAGTTGACGGTGACATGGAATGTGTCGTCGACGAAGAGTCCGCCGGTATCGGTGGCACGAATGGTAATGTCGGCCGCGCCATTGGCATTGTCAGCGTAGTCGAACTTGAAGTTGGTCGGATCGGAAATGTCCACCGAAGCAAATAGGCTGGGGTTTGAGTTGCTGATGACGGTGTACGTGAGTTGCCCATCTGAGCTCTCCGCATCCTGGAAATACGGATACAGGCTGAACACTGTGTCTGGGGCATCCTCGTCCACCATCACATCAGGAATCGGCGTGGTCACGGTCGGGGGCTCGTTCACGTTTGAAACATTGATCGTAAGCGTCTCCAGGTATGTCCCGCCATGCCCGTCGGAAACCTCCACGCGAATAGAGTACGAAGACTTGGTCTCGTAATCGAAGGAGGCCGCGGTCTTGAGCTGATTGCCGTCAATGGTGAACGCCGTGTTGTCCGGATAAGTCGCGTTATCCACGAGGGCATACGTGTACGTCGGCCCACCGTCCACGTCAGTGGCGCTGAAATTGCCCACCACCGTACCGACAGCCTGGTTTTCAGCTACGGTGGAGCTTGCGATGGCAATGTCGGTCGGTGGAGTGTTCACCGCGGTCACCGTGATCGTGCTCGTCTGCGGAGCCGAGGCGTCCGTGCCGTCGTTTACGGTCCAGGTCACGGTTCGAAGATCGGTATGCGGGTCGCCGCTCGTGTTGGCGTACTTCAAATGTTCGAGCATCGAGACATAGTTGGCGAGGCTCGTCGTGCCGGTCAGCGTCAACGTACCTGTGGCGCCGTCCCAGGAGCTCACGGCGCCGATCAGGTCTGTTGCGGCAATCGAGAGGAAATCATCTCCGCTGTGGTAGTTCCCTGTGATCTTGATCGTCGCGGAGGCCATATTGGGGCTGTCCGAGTCGGTCAGAGTGATGCCGGTGTCGATCACCACAGCGCCGTTGCCCTCCGTATAGGCCATGTTGTCCAGCCCCGAAAGCACCGGCGGACTGTTCGCCGCGTCGTTATCCAGAATTGTCACCGCAGCCGGGGTCGTGCTGAAGGAATGTCCGCCGGACGCCCCGGACAGGGTTACCACCACGGTCTCGCTCCCTTCGACGAGGGCATCGTCAACGATTCCGGCGACGTTGATGGTCGCGGTCTGCTGTCCCGCGTAGACCGTTACGCTGCCGGTCAGGGTGGTGTAATCCGCGGGCGCGGCAGCCGTTCCCGACACGCTGTACGTCACCGTGACATCCTGATCGTAGTACGCCGTGCCCAGGTCCACGGTGAGAAGCCCTGGGTCATTGCCGGCCTCAGAGGCCCACGGATCGGTGGCCGTCACCGTCACCGTCGGGAGGCCTGCAAGTACGTTGATCGTCACCGTGGCCGATGAAATGCCGCCGTCGGTATCCGTGATCTTGTACGTGAAGCTGTCGCCGCCGGTGTAACCGGTCGCGGGATTGTAGAAGAACTGCCCGGTTGATTCACTGAGCGTCACCGTCCCGTGGTCCGGCCCGAGGCCCGGCGTCGTATCGACGCTGAAAAGACCGCCGTCGGCGCCGATGAAATCATTCGTCGCAACATTCCCTGAATATTCTGTATTCTCGTACGCCACCACCGTGTCATTCCGCGCGAGGGGACTGCCGCCGGGGTCGTCAACCGGCGTCACCGCGATGGTCACGCTGTCGGTCGTCTGAGCCTTGACGCCATAGGGAGTTATCTGCCCGTCATCCGTCGTGATTCCGAGGGACACGACTCCGTTGAAATTCGTCTCCGGCGTGAACGTGAGACCATCGAGCGCCTGGTTCACCTTCGAAATGTCGGTCCCCGATATTGTCACGCTCGATGAGTTGTCACCGGTGATGGTCACTCCAGCGACAGTGACGGGGTGAAGCTTCCCGTCCGTCACGGTGAGCTTCACTGAGAGCGTATCGCCGGGAGGGGCAGCGGGAAAGTCGTCGTCCGACACCGTGATGAGGTTGCTGTTGGCAGCGTTGAAGGTCAGGGGATTATCCTCATTGGTGGAAACGGTTGCGTCCGCGAGGTGGTTGACGGGCGTCAGGTCTATCACCAGATTCTCGACCCCGTTGGTTCCGGAGATGGAATTCGCGGAACCGGGCGCGGGAAGCCCCAGAACAGCCGAATTTCCTGCCAGGTCCTTAATGGTTCCGCTCAGCGAGGCCGTCGCTACGTAGTCCAAGTCAAAACTGTGGTCGCCGGCTTGAACCGTGTACGTGAACCTCAAGGCATTGGTCCCGGAGCCGCTCGTGTAATCGATGACTCGATCGACCGCGCCCGTTTCGAGGGTGAGTTGCGGAGTGCCGGTGACGGAGGCCGCTTCGCTGAAATGAACGACCACGAAGATCCGATCGCCTTCAATCCATGTGCCCTTGTAGTTATCCGAGGTAACGCTGTTGATCGTCGGTGAGGTGGTATCCCCGGGAACGAAGAAGTCGGTCTTGCACGTAGCGGTGTCCGCAGGCGAAGGCCGCGTGTAACCCGTGAACAAGTTTCCGCCGGAGTCCTTCAGCGCGCCGCCTTGTATTTCTACGTAGTAATGCTCGCCCGGAGCCAGGTCCGTAAGTGGATCGATTGTAACGATCGAGCCACTGATGCTCACCTGCCTCGTGTCGGTGGCAGCGATCGTTTGAAGGGTCGAGCCGTCCGACCACTTCTTGATGAGGAAGTTGTCGCCGTTGCCCGCGACAATATCGGCAGCGACAAGCTCATTGAAATTCAGCACAATATTGGTGGAGCCGGAAACCGTCTGGCCATCCTGGTCGCAGCTCACAAATGCCGGAGCAGGGTCGGTAACATTGGAATCGATCTTGAAATCGTAGGAAAGGTCAGCTCCCGCTTGGTTTCCTTTCACCGTGAGATTGTAGCCGTGGGCCGGGTCGTTGGCCTGAAAAGGGTTGCCGGCCAAATCGGAAATGACACCGGAGTCGAAGGTCACGGAATACCACTTGTTTCCATTGTTGAAGGTGTTGGGATCTATGACGAGGGTCTTGCCGAGAACGCTAACCTTTGTCGCGTCGAGGATCGAAATCGTCTGGAATGGGGTACTGTTCCACCCGCTCCCCTGTTCCTCGTAAATCGTGATATTGCCCGTAGCGCCAGTCAATTTGATGTTTTCGCTGAACACGAAATTGAGGTTCGCAGTGTTTACCACATTGCCTGCTTCGTCCGCAGGCGCAAACTGGGTAATGTAGGGCGCGGTGGTGTCCCCACTATTGGATACGGTGACGGTGAGGTGCTGCACATCAGTGCCGCCTTTGCCGTCACTCACGGTGACGGCCACGAGATAGGTGTTGTTGCCGTCGCTGTCGAGCGGCTTGAAGTAGTCCGGGGCTGCAACAAAGGAGAGCTTGCCGGTTACCGGGTTGATCGTGAAGAGCGACTGATCCGATCCTCCGCTCATCGAGTAGCTCAACATGTCGTGGTCTTGGTCGGTGGCGATCACCGTGGTCACGTCCGTGTTCCCGGTTTGCACGGTCTTATTGGCGGTAGCTCCGCCTCCATCGCTGGTAATGACGGGAAACATGTTCGATGCTGACATCCAGGGAGAAAACGCGCCTAACTCCTCCCACGTCTTCGTGGAATTCACTGCGTTCGTGCCATCGCCGTCCTTGGCGCCGACTCCGCCGATATCAGAGTTGAAAGCGTTGGTCTGGGTTGAAGTCCCCAGGACGTAGCGCAACGGCGAGTCCTGGTCGATTGCGACGCCATCCACCGGATTTCCGACTACGTTGTGCTCCGCCAATTGACTTTGAATTGCCGAGAAGGGCAGCTTGAAGCTGACGAAATAGTCCGGGCCGTTATAGAGGTTGACGTCGGTGTTCTGTGTCGGCTCCCAGTCGGGGTCGGTGGTCACGGACACCGCGCTGAAGTTGTAATTGCCGGTCAGCGAGAATTCATGGAGGGAGGGGGAGGTGCTGGTGGTGTTGGGTGATATGTTCAGATCGCCACCCGGGTACCACAGCCTGATCCCATTCTCGACGTCCTGCACGGTCACGAAAATATCGATTTCGCCATTTCTATCCGCGTCGATTCCGAGCAATATGACCGAACTGAAGGAACCGCCTGAATCGGCCCCGCCGACGCGGACCCGGTAGCCGATCTCGTCGTCGCTCGTGTCGGACGTTCCTTTGTCGTCATACACTGTGTAAAGGACGCCATGGTCATCGTCACCGGAAAGATCGGTCGTCGCCTTTTGTGCTTGCTGGTCTCGCGCGGGATCGAACAAGGTCCCGGTCATAACGGTTTTCCAGCCCGTGGAGCCGCTCAGGTCGATCGTCTCGAGTTTGCCCTGGAACTGGTCGATCCGGTCGGAAGCGAAGTAGGTGGCCGCCAGATCCACATTACCGCTTTCCAGGGTCCAGTCCCCGCCGTCTTTCAGGTTCCCTGTGGCATCATCGGAAGCAGCCACGATGTGGCCCGAAACGTGCTCAATTTGGGAGATAGTCAGCTCGCCGCCTGCCGTGGCTGCGAGGTCGCACGCCATGAGGTCAATACGTCCGTTGTCGGTGAGGAGCTTGCCGACCCCGCTCCAGAACAACTGAAACTCCGGGGTTGTGGTTAACGTCGTACCCTGAAGGGAAATGCCTCCCTCCAGCTCCACCGCCCCGTCACCTACGTTATGAGTGGCGAAAGCGATACTCTGGGCTTTCTGCCCTGCGAGGGCTGCATCGAGCGCTGCGAGGATCGTTTCGGGCCGGGAATCGACTCCGTCATAAAGGATGGTGACCACGCCGGGCAGCGCCGCGGCGGTCAGGTCGGTCGCGCCCTGCACCTCCGAGGAAACCACGAGCACCTTGACGCCTCCGGATTCGCCGACGGCTGCCGAGTCCGATGACGCCTGTATGTCGCCGAGCGCGTTGGTAATGAGCACGTGGCTCAGGTCCTGGCCGTAGACCTTGCCCAGCGGATCGCTCTGACCCGCGGACGCGGCTGCCTCGGCCGCGGCCTGAGTAGGCGCGGCAGCAGCTTCTGCGGCGTGTTCCGGAGTCGCTGTCTTGGCTGCCTCGCTCCCCGTAGCCTGATCCTTGTGGCTCATATCGTCCTGCGTGCTTGCAGGAACAGCCGCATCCAGGACAATTCGCTCTTCGAGTTGTTCAAGGATGAATCGACGAGATAAGTGCTTCCATTTGCGACGCGCCCAGTATCCCATGGTGTACACCTTGGCAATGCTTTTTTCCGACGCCTTCCTGGCGCCGTTGAAAGATTCCTCGGAAAAATTCCGGCTTTTCTGTAACTGTGAAGAAGGACAAGATCACACAATGCTTGGACAAATTGCAGAGCAACGGTTTGCAGTGCGCTCTCTGTCGTGAACGACTGCGATAATTGCCCTGTTCGAGCGTCGCTCGCATATGGCCAATTGCTCCAGACCCGCTCAGGCCCGGATTACGTGGCTTCAATTGCTCCAGCCGAGAGCCGGCTTCGCCAGGCAACGGTCAATCTGGAGCTCTTCTCACGAACAACTTTTGTACGAAGGGTTGACATCGGAATTGCCGGTGCCACTCGTCCCTCGCCGCGGGCGCCGCTCAGTTCTGGTAACGAGCAAAAAGTGGGCCAACTCGGCTTAGAGACGATTTTGAGGGATTGAGGCCGTAATATCAGGTAGGTACAATTTCGGCGAGTGCCAGGGAGAAACATGCCGTGTGTCGGACAAATCGGACACCAGAGGTCAGAGCGACCCGATCTTCAGGTTTGTCACAAGACATGTTTCGTGAAATTGGAATCTTACCTGGCAGGGTCTCTATGGCCCGGAAATGGAGGTTTGGGTCTGTCGTGCGACGGGTTGGATGTCATGGAAAACCTGAAGCTCAAAAGCGAGAAAGGCTGGAGCTCATTTCTCGGCTCTTCCGGTATTTGCGCACGGGAGCTCGATCGGTCTCCTATAGCGGAGCGCATTGAAAAGGACGGAAAACTTGAAGCTGAATCTCGACGAAGGCTCAACGTCCTTTTGGGGAAGTGCGCTCCACTATACATATGGTGTACCCGGAACTCCTGCTGCGCAGCCGGACCTCCGTATGCTTTCCGGCAAATAGACGAGTATTAGACCTTTTCGAGCGCTTGTTCCAGATCCGCTGCTTGGTCGTCAACATGTTCGATCCCGACCGAAATGCGGATCATATTTCGCGAAATACCCATGGCCTGACGAACATCTTCAGGTATAGAAGCGTGCGTCATGGACCACGGGTGCTCGATGAGCGACTCCACTCCGCCCAGAGATTCCGCAAGAGTAAAGAGCTTGACCGCGGCAAGGAGGCTGAATGCCTCTTTGTCCCCTCCTTTCACGCAAAAGGAGAATGTGCCCCCATATCCCGTCATTTGGCGCAGAGCGAGCTCGTGTTGCGGATGGCTTTCCAGACCGGGGTGCAGCACTCGCTCTACTTTGGGGTGAGCCTCCAGCCACCGTGCCACCGCTAAAGCATTCTTGTTGTGAGCGTCCATCCGAAGGGGCAGGGTCTTCGCCCCGCGGAGGACGAGAAAACATTCTAGCGGCCCGGCACAGGTTCCCATTGCGTTTTGGAGGAATTTGATTTGGTCTGCCAGAGCGGGAGCTTTGACGATGACTGCGCCGCCTACCACATCGGAATGGCCATTGATGTACTTGGTCGTGGAGTGAACCACCATGTCGATGCCCAGTTCGAGAGGGCGCTGAAAGTAGGGTGAGAGAAACGTGTTGTCACAGATCGTGGCGACGCCTCGCTCGCGGGCGATGTCTGCGATGGCCCGCAGATCGAGGAGATTCATCAGGGGATTTGTTGGGGTCTCCGTCCATATGGCTCGCGTGTTGGAGCGGATGGCCCCACGCAGGAGATCCAGCTCACGCAAGTTCACGAAGTCCACTTCGACGCCGTGCTTTCGGGTCACGTTCACCAGGAGGCGGTACGTCCCTCCGTAAAGGTCGTCATGGACGATCAGGTGATCACTCTGACCGTAAAGTTCCAGGATCGTGGCCTCGGCAGCCATTCCAGTGGCGAAAACGAATCCGTGCGTTCCGCCTTCCAGAGCGGCAAGGCAGTCTTCCAAGGCCTTGCGTGTCGGATTTCCGCTCCGGGTGTAGTCAAACTCTCCTGGTTCATTCACGCCCTTGAATGCGAAGGTTGAAGTCTGATAGATGGGGGTCATTACCGCGCCGTACGCGGGGTCCGGCGTTTGTCCCGCATGAATAGCCAGTGTTTCAAAGCGCATGTTCATTCCTTGTGGAGCTCCTGAGAGTGTGGTCTTCCTGTTCACGCTTGAATGCCTTCGAACAGAACCGTTGACAGATAGCGTTCACCGGCATCCGGAAGGATGGTGACAATCAATTTGTCCTTGCTCTCCGGTCGGGCAGCGACACGAACGGCCACTGACGCCGCTGCGCCACTCGAAATACCACAGGTGATCCCCTCTTCACGATGCAGGCGCATGGTCATTTCAATCGCTTCGTCATTGGAAACGGTTGCGATCTCGTCCACAAGGTCCAGGTCCAGGACATCCGGTTTAAAGCCCGCGCCAATGCCCTGAATCTTATGCGGGCCCGGTTTGGGCTCCTCGCCGTTTCGAATCGCGGTCAATACGGGCGAATGAATAGGCTCTACAGCGACGGCCCAGATCGCTTTCTTCCGCCCGTGCTTGATATACCGGCATACACCGGTGATAGTGCCGCCCGTTCCGATTCCGGAAACCAGGATGTCGATCTTTCCGTCCGTATCGGTCCAAATCTCGGGACCCGTTGTTTCAAAGTGGATCAGGGGGTTCGCCGGATTCTTGAACTGTTGCGGCACGAAGTACTTCTCAGGATCACCACTCCTGATTTCCTCCGCCTTCGCTATGGCTCCGGGCATTCCTTTGGCTCCCTCGGTCAGGATGAGATCCGCCCCGAACGCCCGCAGCATCTTTCGGCGCTCGATGGAAAAGGTCTCGGGCATGGTCAAAAGGAGCGGATAGTTTCGTGCCGCACAGACAAAGGCGAGTGCGATACCCGTGTTGCCGCTGGTGGGCTCCAGAACGGTCACCCGGTTTGAGCCCGGCGTGAGCGTTCCCTCGCGTTCGGCCGCCCAGATCATCGCGGCGCCAATGCGGCATTTCACGGAATAGGATGGATTTCGGCCCTCAATCTTCCCAAGCACAATCCCCGGAAGACCCCGGGCCACGTTGTTCAACCGTACCAGTGGGGTTCCACCGATGCTCAGGCTGTTATCGGCATAAATTCTTCCCATTGCTTTTCCTCCTTCGGAAAAACTTGACCGTGGTCTGAACAAAACGTGAAATTCTGGTCCAGGGCTGTGGAACCCTCGCAGCCGGTTACGCGCTCCAGGCTGCTTGCGGGTCCCCTAAGTCCTGGAAGGTTCGCGGTCCTCGCGGTTCAGAAAGGAACCCATGCCGCGGATTCGTTCGCAAGGATCCAGGCTCTCTTCCACCGCATCAGCAAGAAGCGGCGCGGCGCTGCATAGTGGACAGTCAGGATCCGGAACGCGCTCCCCGGTGATAAACCGACAGCGTAGGCCGTCGTACGCCAGGAAACGGCGGGCGCTGGCCGGGTCTTGCTCCAAGAACAACTTCACGGTCTCAACTGCCGCCAGGCTTCCCATGACTCCCACAATGCCGCCGAAGATCCCGACATCGCCGCAGGTTGCAGTTCTTCGTCCGGGCGTCGGTTCAGGGATGAGGCACCGATAGCAGGGGTTCCCCGGACCGGGAACCACGACCTGAAGCTGTCCCTGGAATCCGACTGCCGAGGCAGATACCAACGCGACCCCTTCAAGCCAACAGCAGTCGGCTACGAGAAACCGGCACACGAAAGTGTCACTTCCATCTATGACGGCATCGTAACCCCGCACTATCTCCCGGATGGTATCAGCGCCGTAGAGCCGCATGTGATAGGTCTCCACAACGCAATGGGGATTCAAGGCCGATATGGCCGCCCTGGCGCGATCCACCTTTACGCCGTCCACGTCGCTCGTCCTGTACAGGACCTGTCGCTGCAGATTGGAAAGTTCAACAGCGTCGCCATCGACCAGTCCGATGCGTCCGACTCCCGCAGCCGCAAGGTACAGAGCCGAAGGCGAGCCAATGCCACCCACTCCGACCAGGAGAACGCTGGACGATTTCAGGCGCTCTTGCCCGGACAAACCCACCTCAGCCAGGATGATGTTGCGGGAATAGCGCAAAAGCTCTGATTCCGAAAGGGCCCGATTCATGTGACATGTCTCCTTCCAGTTTGGCCGGGGGCCATCTCTATTCGGCAAACGGTCCTCGGATGAAGACCGACGAACTCGCCAAATTCCGGTGTGTACCTTCTCTCAATGGTGAACCACGAGTCATTAAACTATCTCGATCGATCTTATCGACATTAACCCCAAAAAAAATCAATCGGCTACAAATCTACTCAGCCCAACCCAGCCCAGCCCAGCCCAGGGACCCGTGAACATGAGCACCACCACGACAAACGGCGAAGAGGCCGCGGAACGCCATGTTACT
>Ga0172371_10000582_pt1 | contig 57185 bp, 62 predicted proteins | sample Lak12m_FD_114543 | JGI IMG/M metagenome (GOLD analysis project Ga0172371, IMG submission 114543) | Freshwater microbial communities from Kabuno Bay, South-Kivu, Congo - kab_022012_12m | ecosystem: Environmental > Aquatic > Freshwater > Lake | place: Democratic Republic of the Congo: South-Kivu... | reverse complement strand
TTCAGCACCAAATCGGTCGAGTATCTGCCTTCGGACATCGGCGACAACATCCAAATCTACAACAATCGCCAGGTTTATATGTTTCGAATGGACGATCCGAAGCTTCCGACCAAATTCGTCATCGCCGGCGAATACTTTTATCGGGCGCAAAACCATTTGGCGGGGACGCCAAAGAAAGAAGACGCATGAAAGCCACAGTCATTTCATGACGCGTCGTCAACATCTTGAAAGAACCAACCATGATAAAACTTATCATCGACAGACCGGCCTTCGCCGGTTTTTCATTGGCCAAGCATACAAAAAACCTCGATTTGCCTTTATACTAAATGGATAAGAGGAAAAAACGTGTATCGCATTTTGGCCATCAACCCCGGCAGCACATCGACGAAGATCGGCATTTTCGAGGATGAGCGCCTCGTCAAGGAATTCAACCTTCACCACACGAACGAAGAACTAAAGAATTACACCGATCTCGATTCGGAAATCGCCTTCAGGAAAAGCATTATCGAAAAGGCGCTTGAAGAAGCGCACATCGAATGGGAAACGATCTCGGCCATCAGCTGCCGCGGCGGCATCATCAAATCAGTACCCAGCGGCACATATCTCATTAATGACGACATCATCTACGACTCGATCCACTCGACGATCAAGCATCCGAGCAACATCGCCGCGCTAATCGGGGATTCGCTAAGCAAACGTTATGGCATCAAAGCATATATAACCGACCCACCGAGCACGTACGAAGCCACCGAGGTGGCGGCGGTATCCGGTTCGCCCTTGATGACCCGCCCGATGACGTTCCATGCCCTCAACCACAAAGCCATCGCCAAGCAGCATTGCCGCGAACTTGGCTGGGATTATAAAAACGTCAATCTCATCGTTGCCCACATCGGCGGCGGCATCTCCATCGGGATGCATCATCACGGGTTGGTCGTCGACGTCACCGACGCCTTGAGTGAGGGACCTTTTTCGCCGGAACGATCGGGCTCGTTACCTTTGAAACCATTCCTCGACATTTGCTACTCGGGCCAATTCGACTCCTACCAGATGTTGAAGAACATCCGCGGCAACGGCGGTTTTCAAGCATATTTGGGCACCAACGACATGCGCAAAGTCATGGCGATGATCGAAGCCGGCGACGAAAAAGGCAAACTTATCTTCGAGGCCTTCGTCTATCAAGTCGCCAAAGACATCGGGGCGATGGCCACGGTCACGATGGGCAAAGTCGATGCCATTTTAATCACCGGCGGCGTCAGCCACAGCCGACTGTTCGTTTCTAAGGTCAGCGAACGCGTCAAATGGATCGCCCCGATCTACGTTTATCCCGGCGAGCAGGAACTGCAATCGTTGAACCAAGCCGTGCTCAACGTGTTGAAAGGAATCGACAAACCCAGTGAGTACTGACAAAGACGTCCGCGCCATTTACGACGAGGAAACGCCGCTCGGGCTCCTTAGGATGACGCTTCATAACGACGAACTCGTCGAAATGACGTTTTTGAAACAAGAGGAGCGGCAGTATCCGCGCCATCCCGTTCTGGCGCGCCAAATCAATGATTATTTCACAAACCGGAAACCATTCGATTTTCCGGTTCGCTTCGAGCGCGGCACGCCGTTCCAGCTCAAAGTTTGGCGCGCCATGATGACGATTCCCTTCGGGGAAACGCGCACCTACCAAGACATCGCTATGCAAATCGGAAACCCGAAAGCGCTTCAGGCCGTCGGCCAGGCGTGCAAGCGAAACCCGGTCGGGCTCGTCGTCCCCTGCCACCGCGTCATCGGCTCCAAAGGCGAGATGCGCGGCTATTCGGGACCGGAGCACATCGGTTTGAAACGGCTGTTGCTTGATCACGAACAAGGCGGGAAGTAACGTTTGATGGACGTCATCGCGTGGCTGCTTGAGGGCGATCCTTCGATTAGGTACCAAGTCCAACGCGATCTTTTAGACACGCCGGAACCCGTCTTAAAACAATACCGCGCCGCCTTGATGGCGTCCGGGCATGTCCGGCGTTATCTCGATTTGGTCGACCCGGCCACTGGGATGTGGGGCGGCGGCGTCTATTCCCCCAAATACGTCTCGACGCATTACACGCTGCTCGATTTGACGTGCCTCGGAGTTGATCCGAACCATCCGGCCTACCAAAAAGGCATCGCCATCCTGCTCGAGCGCATGTGGCCTTCCCACGATCCCGAGCATTGGACGGGCCATCAGGACATGTGCGTCGCCGCGATGGTCCTCAGGATGAACGCCTACGGTTTTAATCAATCTATAAAACTAAACGAAATCGTGGATTATGTCTTAGCTCACCAGTTTCCCGACGGCGGCTGGAATTGTTCGTGGCGCCATAAGCCGGCACCTCACAGCAGTTCATTGCACACGACTTTGTCGGTGTTGGAAGCAATCCAAGCTTATACCGCCAACGGATATTCGTATCGATTGGACGAATTGTTGGCCCAAGCCGGACACGCGATTGATTTCATCTTGCGGAAACGCCTGTTTCGGTCCGAACGGACTGGGGAAATCATCAAAGACGCCTTTCTCCGCTGGACGTTCCCCGAAGGCTGGAAATACAACGTCATCCGCGCGCTTGACTGCTTCCGCGCGTTAAACGTCCCTTATGACGAGCGGATGGCGGAAGCCATCGGATATTTGCTGAGACGGGCCGATGCCGATGGTCGTCTTAAAGCATTGGCACCGCAGGAAGGACCCCGTCATTTCATCTTGGAGCCAAGCGGCAAACACAGCCGTTACAACACATTACGACTCGCGCGCATCATGCGTTGTTATGGAAACGAATATCGGCACACGCAACCCATGGAAACGAAAAGGAGCGATATATGAAAGAAGAAAACAAGTTGACGCGGATACTTAAAACGGCATGGCCGATTGCCGCGGCCGTTATGGCAGTGGCTCTTTTAATCTATGTTTTATCGCTGCTCGGACAGAACAGCGCCTTCTTCAAATTTTGGGGTGAAACGGCAAACACGCCATTCGCGGATGCCGGAAACGCCGGCGTGCGCTCGACCGCCCATTTCAACTGGACGTTCATCGCCCTCTTCGCCTTCGTCATTTACGTCTATGGCCATGAATTGAAGAACAAAAACTATAAAGGCATCGTCGCCGCGCTGGCGCTGTATGGCGTTCATTGGATCTACGAAATCGCCAACGCCGTCATCCAGACGGCTTCGGGGTATGCGCTTTGGACGGTGTCTCCCGAAAGTACCTCGTTCATTCTTCTCGTCGGTGTTTCTTGGGAATTGTCGCTGATGTTTTCAATCGCCGGGTTGGTCATGTCGAAGTTGTTGCCCAACGATCCCAAATTGAAAATCCTCGGTATCAATAACCGCATCTTGTTCGCGATCGGAAACGCGGCCTTCTTCGCTATCTTTGAAATATTCCTGGCAGGCACGCCGACGTTCATCTGGGTCTATCCGTGGTGGGGCGCCATCCCGGTTTTCATCACCACCTATATTCCGTTCTTCTTAGCGGCCTTCCTCATGCATGACGCCAAACCGAAAACGCAGAAACTGTTCTTGGCAGTCACCTGGGGATTAGTGGCGCTGCTTCTCGTGACGTTGATTCCTTTGGGAGTCATCTGACATGCGGTTGTTCGTCGGCATCAAATTAAACGATGAGGCGATTGTAAGGCTGACCGGTATCCAACGTCGGTATTTGAACCAGCCTTCGATCAGATCGGAACGGGCCGATAAACTGCATCTGACGCTTCTATACATCGGAGAGACGAATCAGGCGGATACGATTAAGGAAGCATTAGATAACATTACGTTCGCGCCGTTTTCAATTGACATCGACCATGTGGGAACATTCACGAACAGCCAAACCGTTTATTGGGTGGGCATCGAACCATCGGAACGATTGGATTGCTTGGCCCGCAATGTCCAAGCCGCCGTCAAAGAAGTTATTCCGGGGTTGCAATATCGTTATACGCCCCACGTCACGATCGGCCGCGGCAAACGAAACGTTCCCATGACTTTCGCCGGTCCACCCGTGAATGTCACGGTCAACCGCTTCATATTGTTCGAGTCGCGGAACGGCGAGTATAGCGAACTGGCCGGTTATAACTCCAAATAAAAAACGCTGCCGATTTGACAGCGTTTTCGTTTGGTTTTCTATTTTCCTTCCGTGGGTCTGAGCATCGAGTTGGCTTTGATGACGCCCTCGATCAGATGGGCTGGCACTTCCTGGTACGAATCGAACTCGCGGTTGAAGAAGCCGCTGCCTTGCGATAAGACGTGGAGGTTGGTCACGTAGTCGAGGATTTCGGCTTCGGGAACCAAGGCGACGATTTCCTGGATGTTGTTGGCCTTTTCGTCCATGCTCGTGATGCGGGCGCGGCGCTGGTTGAGGTCGTTCATGATGTTGCCGGTGAATTCATTGCTGACGCTGATGGTGATTTTCATGATCGGCTCGAGGATCGTCGGCGAGCATTTCATGTAGGCGTCCTTGAAGGAGATGACGGCCGCCATCTTGAAAGCCAATTCGTTGGAATCGACCGGATGGTATTTGCCGTCCAGGAGCACGGCTTTGACGCCGAGGACCGGGAAGCCGGCCAGCAGGCCCTGGTTGATTGATTCGAAGAAGCCCTTCTCGACGGCCGGAATGTAGTTTTTGGGAACGGCTCCGCCGAAGATTTCTTCGGTGAACTCGTTCTTGTCGCTGCCGCTCGGGAGGAATTTCATTTCGACAACGCCGTAGAAACCGCTGCCGCCGGATTGCTTGACGTAACGTCCGGGCGCCGATGCTTCTCTCTTGATCGTTTCGCGGTAGTTGATTTTCGGTGCGGCGACTTCGACGCCGATCCCGTACATGTTTTGGATTTTCTCAAGCACGTAGGCCAGATGCGAGCTGCTGAGACCGCCGATGAGAAGTTGCTTTGTCTCGTTGTTGCGGGCGACTTCGAGAATCGGGTCTTCGGTCTGCATCTTCACGAGGGCGCCGCCGAGTTTTTCTTCCTCTTTCGGATTCTTGGTGCTGACGGCGCGGTAGTAGACGGCAGTCGGGTATTTGGCCTTTGGATAGGTGATTGGTTTCGTCTTGTCGCACAAGGTATGGCCGGTGATGACGCCCTCGAGCTTGGCCAAGCCGACGATATCGCCGGCATAGACCTTTTCGGCCGGCGTCTGTTTGTTGCCAAACAAGAAGAACATCTGGGACACTTTGAAAGTGGCTTGGGTGTTCGGACAATAGATCTCGTCGCCGAGACTCAAGGTGCCCGAGCAGATTTTCACGATGTTGGTCGAGCCTTTGTACTGGTCGATCATCGTCTTGAAGACGTAAGCGCTGAAGGGGTCGCCCGAAACGGTGTGGCGCACGATCTCACTCCCGTCATTGGCTTTGACGACGTATGGTTTCAGTTCGTTTGGGTTCGGGAGATAGGCGATCATCATTTCGAGCATTGTGTCGACGCCGATGTCTTTGACGGCGCTGCCGACGAGAATCGGGGCCAAATCGCCGGAAAGGACGGCCGTGTGCAGCCCTTTGTCGATTTCCGCTTCCGACAAGGTCTCGCCGCTGAAGAACTTCTCGAGCAAGGCTTCGTCGGTCACCGCCACCTGTTCGGCGATGACATTGTGGAGATCCATGATTTTGGCTTTCTTGTCTTCGTGGATGACGTCGTCGACGCATGTCGTTCCGTCGTATTTACGGGCTCTGAGCGAAATGACGTCGATGAAGCCGTCGAAACTGTCCTGGCGTCCGATCGGGTAGACGAAGGAAATCGCCTGTTTGCCCAATTTGGTTTTGATTGCTTCGAGCAGTTCCTCGTATTTGATCGATTCCTTATCCATCTTGTTGATGAAGATGAAGGTCGGGACCCCGTGTTTGCGGAGGAAGTTGAAATGTTTGACGGTGCCGACTTCAAGCCCTTTTTGGGCGTCGATGACCAAGACGGCCCCTTTGATCATGTCGAGCACGCCGATGATCTCGTAGACGAAACTGTCGTTGCCGGGGGCGTCGAGCAGATTCAGCTTGTAGCCGTTATGCTCGATGGGGACGACCGCCAAATTGCACGAGCTGAGGCGGTTTTTCTCCTCGACGGTGAAATCGCTGACGGTGTTTTTGCGCTCAATCGCGCCTTTGGGGGCTTTGGTGGTCAAACTCGCCAAAGATTCGATCAAAGTCGTTTTGCCGCTGCCTTGGTGGCCCAAGAAAATAATATTGCGGATTTTTTCCGATTCGTATGTCATATGCAAACCTTCCTATGTTATTTCTTTGCTTCGATTTCTTGCAGTTTTTCTAATGCTTTCGCGAAGATGATCTCGCGGTCGCAGTTGGTAACGTCGATGTAGTGGCGCGGGAGCACTTGCTCCTCATCGCGCCATTTATTGACGTAGGTTTCAAATTCATCGATATCTTGCAGGGGATGCGTTAGGTGGACAGGATGGCGGTTTTGGTAGTACTCACGATACATGAAGCGTTCGTAGAGCACGTCGATGTCCCCGGTCAGATACAAGAGGACTACTTCAGAGTGATGGAGTTCGCATTCGCGTTTGATTTTTTCGAGTTCGGCTTTGTGGAAATTGGCTTCGAGGATGACGCTGCCATTGCTTTCGGCGACGCGTTCTAGGATATGGAGGAGGACATCGATGGCGGAGTTGGACAGTTTCTTGTTTTCGGCGCGATCCTGGTACTGGATCTCTTCGCTCAGGATTTCTTTGATGCCCTCCTTCGTGAAGTAGGGGATTTTGAAATGTGACGAGAGATTTTTCGCGAGGGTCGACTTCCCGGAAGCCAAATCCCCAGCGATGACAATGATGCGGGACATAATATCTTTCGTTCTCCCTTTGCTTGGATTTTATTTATTTTAACATGTAATTAATGGAATATTCAGCATTATTTATACTCTGTGGGCACCCGATACGAGCTTTCTCCTTGACGAAACAGCCAACCAAGGACAAAAACGCCTTCCATGAAACGGCGCCGGCGGAGGTATAATCAAGACATGCCCTTCCGCATCATCCAAAACGACATCGTCATGATGGACGTCGACGCCATCGTCAATTCGGCCGACCCCCATCCGACCTTCGGAGGCGGGGTCGAAGCCGCCATCAACATGGCCGCCGGGCCTTTGCTTTTGGACGAGCGGCGCCGTCACGGCTTGCTTCCGGAAGGCACCCCGATCGTCACCGACGGTTATCGTCTCAAGGCGCGGCATGTCATCCATATGGTCGCCCCGGTGTACCAAGGCGGGACCGAAAACGAAGCCCGAAGGCTCACGACAGCCTATCGTCATGTTCTTGACACATGCGTCGAACATGGTTTCCAATCCGTCGCCTTCCCGCTTTTATCCGCCGGCTTATACGGTTATCCAAAACACGAAGCCCTACGCATCGCTGTCGCGATTCTCGATCCATTCGCCGTGAAATACGGCTTAGACATGAAGCTCGTCTTGTTCGATACCACAGCCATCGACCTTGCTCTGGTGATGTATCCAAATATGTGCGACCAAATCGAGGAACCGCGACAAGAACAAGACGATTTCCCATTAGCATTTCAGTATCAAGAATTCGGAAGAAAAAGACCCCCTCTCGCGCAAAACGCCATAATGGCCGAATTGCCATTGACCAAAGAACCGACATTCATGCAGGCGGTCATCGACTGGATCGACGGCAAAGGATACAAAGATCCCGAAGTCTACGCTCGGGCGCACATCAGCCGCCAACTGTTTTCCAAAATGACGAACGATATCCATTATCAGCCAAGCAAGGATACGGCCATCGCCATATGCCTCGGCCTGCGCCTTGATCTCGACGATTCGCTTGACCTGTTGAAACGGGCTGGTTTCACTTTATCGATGAGCCAGGACCGCGATTTAATCATCCGCTATCACATCGAACGCGAAGAATACAACATCGTCACCATCAACATCACGTTGGATGACTATAAACTGCCGCTGTTAGGCTGCTGAAAATGTCGCTTTCAGGTTGACAAAACGCCGACCTTTTTTCGTTATGCTATGGCCATAAAGGAGGACTTAGCCATGAAAAAAGGTTTGGTCGAAATCGTCTTCATTCTTGACCGCAGCGGATCGATGTCCCATCTGACCGAGGAAACGATCCTCGGGTACAACCGCTTGCTGGAACAGCAGAAGGAGGTGTCCGCGGAAGCCGTTTTCTCGACGGTGCTGTTCAATGAAAAAATGTATGTCTTGCATAACCGCGTTCCCATCGGAAGGGTGCCCTTCATTTCGCGGGAGGTCTACTTCGCCGACGGGACGACGGCCTTGTTGGACGCCGTCGGCAGAAGCATCCGCAAAATCGGAGGCGCCCACAAGGAACTGAACTTAGCCGAACAGCCCGAAAAGGTCCTGTTCGTCATCACGACCGACGGGATGGAAAACGCCAGCCGCGAATTCACGTATCGCCAGGTGCGGCAGATGATCATGACGAAGCAGGAAGAAGGCTGGGAATTCGTGTTCCTGGGCGCCAACATCGACGCGTTCGCCACCTCGGAATCGTTGGGCATCAGGCGCGATCGGACAGCCCGATACCACTATTCGGGACGCGGCGTGATTGAAAAATACGAGCATGTCAATCAGATGATGACCGACTTCCGGACCAAGGAAAACGCCGACGAGGCGTTTGAAAACCTCAAGAACATCAAAGACGACGACGACAAAGACGCCAGCTAATCAAGGGATGGCCCGCCGTATTCGGGCAAAGGAAGAAAGGTTTTATCGCCTTTCTTTTCTCTTGGCGCCCCCCCCGATTATTTGCCCCTTCCCGCATGACGATGCTATATTTATCTAAGGAGCGTTCGGAATGAAAAAAATGATCTGTCCGTATGCTGAGTTGCGCGCCAAAGGCAAGCTGCGCGTCATCGTCAACGAGCGGCCGCTGTTGGTCGTCGCCTTTGACGGCAAAGCTTACGCCATCGCCGACAAATGTCCGCACAAGGGAGCGCCGCTGTCGCTGGGAAAATATGACGATGGCGTCATCCAATGCAAGGAACACGGGCTTCAGGTCAATGTGACGACCGGCCAGGTCGTCATGGGCCTCAAAGCCAAACTGCTCGTGCCCCAGAAAGATTCCCAAAGCGTCAGAACGTACGCCGCGACCGTCGAAGACGGGAACGTCTACGTCGAAATATAGGAGGAACCATGACCAGCAGCGAATTCCGAAACATCGCCGATGAAAAAATGTCATCCTATACCACGAATACCGTTCTCGTCTATTTGCTTTACGTCGCCATCCTCGGCATGGCTTCCGGCACGTTTATCGGCTCGTTCATCATCGCCGGCCCGCTCACCCTCGGCCTCGTTATGTTCCTCGCCGGGGTTTCCAACAAGGAAAATCCCCCTCTCGAGACGCTCTTCAAGGGCTTTGAGAACTTCGTTAACGCCATGGTCGTTTTTTTACTACAGGAAATATTCGTTTTCCTATGGTCGCTTTTGCTTATCATCCCGGGCATCATCATGGGCTATGCCTATTCGATGAGTTTTTTCATTCTTAAGGAAAACCCGACAATCGATCCGATGCAGGCGCTTCGGAAAAGCCAAGACATGATGCGCGGCCATAAGTGGCGGCTCTTCTGTCTCCATTTCAGTTACATCGGCTGGATCATCCTGTGCTTCCTGACGTTTGGCATCCTGTTCCTTTGGGTCGGCCCCAAAATGATGTTGGCGACCTATGAGTTCTATCTCAATCTGAAGAAGACCGCCAACGTCGAGGAGGTTCCCTTCAAGGAACTGCGGTAGGTTTCATCGAATTTTACGCATCGGGGTCGCCGGCTCGTTCCGCGACTCTTTTTCATACAAAAAGGCCTTATCAACTTTTGGTTGAGTGAAAAAACAACTATAATTATAGAAAAATGGTCATTTTCAACTTTTGGTCGCTTACTTTACGGCTAACGCGGCCCTAAAATGAGGGCGTCCAGAAAAAGGAGGACACACATATGAAAGAAAGCTTTGGCACCCGTCTCGCCCGCCTGAGAAAAGATAAAGGGCTGACGCAGGAAGACATCGCCGAAAAACTCCACGTCTCACCCCAAGCGGTCTCCAAATGGGAAACCGACGCCTCGTATCCCGACATCGACGGTCTGTTAACGCTGTCGGACGTGCTCGGTGTCAGCGTCGACGATCTCGTCGGAAAAACGAAAGAGACCCCGCATCTCGTCCCGGAAAACGAACGGAAAGACGTCAAGAACATGACGTTGAAAGTGACCGTCGATTCCACCGACGGCGACAAGGTCCGCATCAACATCCCGGTCGCCTTGCTCAAAATCATCGTCGAATCAGGCGCGGCCATGCCGTCCGTCAACGGCAACGAAGCCCTCAAGAACATCGATTTCAAGCAGATCATGAACCTGATCGAGCAAGGTGTCATCGGCAAGCTCGTGGAGATTGACTCGTCCGACGGCAACCACGTCGAAGTCACCGTTTCCTAATGGTCATCAAGGTCTTTCCCAAACACGGGCCGCGCATCTTCCTGTGGTTGCCCTTGGGAGCCGCCAAATGGCGCATCTTCCGACACGCCATCATTAAAAACCGCCGAGGCGAAGCCGATCTCGTCGCCCTGTTCGACTCGATGCCGGCCCTCGTGAAAGCCGCAAGGCAATACGTACGTCGCCACGGGCATTTCAAGCTCGTCGAGGTCATGTCCCATAACGGCGATTACATTCTGATTCGCGTCTGAAATCGAAAAATCGGATGAGCAACGAGGCTCTGTGATGGTATGATTATTTCGTCATCATGGAACTAAGAAATCTAGTCAAGACCCTCTTCATCCTTCCCCAAAAGCATAACCAACCGACATGGACCTATGTCTTCGACGTCTTCGTCCTTCTCGCGAGTTATGCTTTTTTCCTGGTGATACTCGTGGCTTTGATTACCCTGATCGGCTTCGGTTACGTTCCGATTGAAGGCGGCGGTTACAACAATCCGATCGGCACGATCGCCTATCTATGGTCCAACGGCATCATCGTCGCCTCGATTCCGCTGGCTGTCGTCCTCCTGCTTTTCAACATGATAAACGCCATCAAGGCGCGCGATAGCCGTCTCTGGGCGGCCTTCGCGGGTTACGCCGTCCTTTTGGCAAGTTTGAATTTCCTCTTGTCGTACATTGATCTCGTCGGCATGATGAGCGATTGGTTTTGGATATGAAAACGATGGATAAACGCACGAAATTGTCGGTGGCGCTCAAGGGCGGTGCCGTCGCCTTCGCTTTCATCGGCGTCGCCAATTCCGTCATCATGTCGCTGATAACGGGCGACGGCGTGCGCTCGCTCCTTTATTTCACGCTTCAGAGCAATATTTTGAACATAGTCGTCATGGCCATTTTTCTAGCCGACGAGATTTTGCGTCATTATGGCAAATCGTCGCTTGCCAATCCGACGCTTCGGACGATCAAATTCGTCAGCCTGACGAGCGTGATGCTGACATTAATCGTCTTCGGGTTCATCTTGACGCCGGTGTTGCCGCTTATCTATGTCTTCTCGGTCACCAGCATCACCCTGCACTTCATCGCCCCGCTCCTGTCGTTGGCCGATTATTGGGTGTTCGACCGCGGCCAAGCGACATCGATTAGCGAAATATGGTACGCGCTCGTGCCGCCGCTTGGTTATTTCGTTTTCGTACTGCTTGCCACTTTCATCGGGCTTGAATTTTCATCGGAAAACCCGTTCGTCCCCTATTTCTTCATGGATTATCGAACCCTTGGGTGGTTCCGGATCGACGATAACGGCATCGGCGTCGCTTACTGGGGATTGTTCATTTCCTTGATTGTTGGGGCGCTCGGCTGGATTCTTTGCAAAATCAAACAGCCGAAAACCAAGTTCAAGGCCCGGGAAGAAGAGGTAAACCATGATTGGGAATAAAGCCATTTTGGTCGGTTTGGAGACGCCGGGATACGAGGCGTTCGACGACTCGATGGACGAATTGGCGACGCTCGCCCATTCCGCCAATTACGAGGTCATCGCCCGTTTCGTCCAAAAAGGCAATAAACCGACCCCCGGCTATTACATCGGCTCGGGCAAACTCGAAGAATTGAAACGGCTGATCGCCGACAACTTCGCCGACCTCGTCATCTTCAACAACGAACTCTCGGCCGTCCATTTCCGCAACCTCGAGCTCGGGCTCGACATCAAGGTGCTCGACCGCACGGTGCTGATCCTCGAGATCTTCGAGATGCGCGCCCATTCCCAAGTCGCCAAACTCCAGGTGTCGCTCGCTCGCGACCAATACATGCTGCCGCGCCTGATCGGCAAGTACCGCGAACTGTCGCGTCAACGCGGGGCGACGACGACGATCGGCGGACCCGGGGAACAAAAACTCGAGCTTGAGCGGCGCCGTTTACGGACAAACATCCTGCGCGACCGGCGCGCGCTTCAGAAAATGATTGTCCAACGGAACACGCAACGGAAGAAACGCCAAGATAACGGCGTGTTCACGGTGGCCATCGTCGGCTATACCAATTCGGGGAAATCAACGCTCCTCAACCGGCTGACGGAACACTCACGCAACAATCCGACGACATCCAAAAAAGTACTGTCGCAGGATTTGCTCTTCTCATCGCTCGACACGGCGGCCCGTTTGATCGTCTTGCCCAACAACCGCCGCTTCGTGGCCATCGACACGATTGGCTTCATCCGCGACCTTCCCCCGCATCTGGTGGCCGCGTTCCGCTCGACGCTTGAGGAAATCGAATTGAGCGACCTCATCGTCATCGTGATGGATCCCTCGGTGACCGAAGCCCAATACAACGTCCACATGACGACGATCGAAACGACGTTGGCCGACATCTGGGACGGGCCGAAACCGCTCATCTTCGTCGTCAACAAGATCGACCTGATGGGCCACTTCGAGCACGATGTGTCCGAGGAAATGATCTTCGTGTCGGCTCTCAAAGACATCGGCTTCCAGGTGTTGGAAGACAAAATCAGCGAATACATGGACGACCGTTACGTCCAGGTCGTCTTGTGCATTCCATACACGGAACCCGATCTATACAGCGCCCTGCAGCAAGAAGGACATATCATAAATATCGACTACGGCAGCCAGCTGATGACGATCGACGTCGAGTTGCCGCGTGTCATTCTTGGCAGATTCCAACAGTATGTCGCGACCACCGTCCCTAACGGCGGCGACGTCCATAAGACCTAAGTTCAACTCTTTTTCTTGAATCCTTGGCGCGTCTGGCTGCCCCAGTTGCCCGATTCCCTCAAGGCCGAGAACGTGGCGACGACCCGATGGAAACTAATGATCTGCCGGAACCCGAAGTTTTCGACGATGGCGTATAGGATCAGGATGAACGTTTCCTTGACCGAGTAAAGCGTCGAGCGCCACTCGGCCACGAGCAACGAGAAAAGCGAAATGACCATGCCGAAAGCGATGGTCACCGTGAAGAGCAAAATGACGATCGGCATGTTCAATATTCCGAGAACAAGACCCAAAAAGAGCGCCAAATAGCCAACCATTTCCAAAAACGGGCCCATCATCTCGAAAATGAAGAAGTAGGGGAAACCGATCATCCCCGGCTGTTTGTAGCGCGGGTTGAACAGGAGCCGCTTATGATAATTGAGAATGTCGAGCAGACCGCGCTGCCAGCGGTTGCGCTGCCGCATCAAGCTTTTGAATTCGCTCGGAAGTTCGGTATAGCAATCGGCGTGGTGGACGTAGGCGACCCGATATAAATTCCGGTTTTTAAGCGCTTGGTAGGTCAGCCGGACCACGAGTTCCATGTCCTCGCCGACGGTGCCTTTCTTAAGTTTGCCGCTGCTCGTGAGGTAGCCGCCGACGGCCATCAACTCGGTTCTCCGGAACACGCCGAAAGCCCCGGAAATGATCAAAAGCGAGCGGAGTTCCGACCAGCCGATGCGCCCGCTCGTGAAAGCCCGGAGATACTCCAGCGTCTGGAAGCGCACGATCGGTTTGCCGCCGAGGCCGTGGGTTTCGATCTTGCCGCGGTCGACGCTGCACCCGTTGACGGGCACGATGTTGCCGCCGATGGCCAAAAACGGCAAGTCGTCGTCAAGCGTCACGCTCATCAGTTTCAACAAGGCGTTCTCATCGAGCAGCGAGTCGGCGTCGATGCCGCAGACATACTGCCCCTTGGCGGCGTTGATGCCCATGTTCAGGGCGTCGGCCTTGCCACCGTTATGCTTGTCGATGACGATGAGGTTGGGAATTTGAGGATTTACATAAACGCCGCGCAAGCCTTTCGTGGTCAATTCCTGACGGAAGAACGGGTGCTTGCGTTCCAGCTTGAAATGGGTGATTAGGCTTTCGAGCGTCCCATCCTTGGAACCGTCGTTGACGATGATGACTTCATAACTCGGATAGCGGAGGTTCAAAAGCGAGGTCGCGCTTTCGACGATGCTTTTTTCCTCGTTGTAGGCCGGAGCGATGATCGAGATCGACGGCAACAGATGCTGTTCAAACAAAAGCGTCGCCTTCTTGACGCGCCACAAGGAGTCGGTCTTGCGGGCGCCAAAAACGGCGATGACCAACAGGAAGACGTAGATGAGGTTGACGATCATGAAATAGCCGACGACCGATTGGTTGACGCGGACCAGAAGAGCCGTGAACGGATCGGTGAGGCTAAAGATACCGGGGATGAGCTGCAGAAATGAAATCAAAGGGATCAAGATGATGGCAAAGAGGCACCATCCGGAAATCCAGACGATTTTGCGGCGGTCAAGCGGCGTTTTCGCACGGACGGAGGGCGGTTGCGCTTTCTTGATCAAACCCATTCTTCCCAATTGGTCCTGGTCGAGGTAAATCGCGAACTGTTCCATCACGAAATCGTCTTTGGCGGCTCCGAGCCTCAGGGTCGCCAACAGTTTTCCGATGGCGCCGCCCGTCTTGTTGCGATTGAGGAAGTCGATGAGATCCTCAATGATGTGGAGGTTCATCATCGACGCCACGAGTTGGTTGAGAGTGGCTTCATGAACTTCCCCTAAGTGGAGAATCAGATAGTTGACGTGGTGGCTCAAAACGCGGGTCACGCCCTTCGCTTGCGGGCCTTGGAGCGTTGGGAAAAGATTCACCAGTTTCAGGAGCAACGTCTTGGAATCGTAGACGATGTGCGAGATGGCGTCGATCCGCTGGGGATCGAGATCGCCTCCGTCAAGGTCGCGCAGTAGACGCAACAACGTCGTCTCATCGACTTGGTTGGCGGAAGCCTGAATCACGGCTTGCTTGATGATTGGGTCCGAGGACAAACGGTACTTGTCGGCCAGCCATACCTCGGGATGCTGTTTGATCAAGGCGCGGACAGCCCAGCGACGCAGTTCGTCATCATCATGTTTTTCAACGATGATGACGCAATAATCGCGAAGGACCGGATTGTAGACGTATTCGGCGACGCCCAGCAGCAGCTTGATGACTTCGGGTCGGTCGTCGGTCAACAGCCGTTCAAACTGGTGGGCATACGCCTGATAACGGTTTTTGAAAAAGGTGCTGATCCAATGGATGTATTCGTCGGTCTCGATTTCCAGCGTGTCGATGATGAAGTCGACGTCTAAACCGTTTAGTTCCTTGCCCAATGCTTGGACAATGGCGAAACGGACGGCGGCCACCGGTTCCCGATGCAATTGGCGCCGCAGCGCTTGATACGCCTTAGGCGTTTTGATCGCTCCGACATATGCCGCGGCAGTTTGATGTCGATGCCGTCGTAATAACGCTTATAGAAAAGTTCGCGCGCCGCGAATTGGCGTTTTCCTTCGCCCAGGTGATGATGCTTCCGGACGATGATTAAGACAATCAGCACGCCGGCGATACCTAAAAAGACATACAAAATCAGCAGGGCTTGGGCAATGGTCATGATGGCGTTTGTTTTCTTTGCTTGAGACGGATGACGTGCCCCAACAATTCCTCGGGCACGATCGGCTTCTCGAGCAGTAAATCGACGTTAAGAAGGTTGGCGCGACGGATGTTAGCCACCGTCTTGCTGTGAGATACCATGATGAACGGGAGGTTGGCGAATTTCTGACTTTCGTTAAGCGTTTGCTTGAAAGCGAAACCATCGATTTTCGCCAGATTGATTTCCGAGATGATGACGTCGATCGGCTGCCGCTCGAGCAGTTTCTGGGCTTCGAGGACGTCTTTGGCGGTCACGACCTCGAAATTGATGCGTTTGAAGATGCGCGTCAGCATGTTGCGGTTGATGTCATCCTCATCGATAAGAAGGATCGATCCTTCCGCCAAAGCGGCCGCTTCGGTCTCGCACGTGACGATTTGGCCTTTGCTCAACCGTTGGGCTTGCCTGATCCGTTGGGACAGCAAAAGCAGCAATTGACGGATTTTCTCATTTGAGACGGCGGCTTGGTCCAATTCCTTGTTGGTGGCCAAGGCGATGGAAACGGAGATTTTTTCGATGAAGAGTTTCGAGGCCGCCACTTCGTTGCGAAGGCGGATGGCCGTCGCCTTCAGCCGTTCCGGCGTCGTTTCCTTAAGATAAACGAGTAGATCGGGTCCCGCCAGTTTGACCGTCAAGGCGTTTTCGAGTTTCAATTGGTCGATATGGTAATTGAGATGCCGCAACGACTCATCGCCGACGACGCTGCCGTATTTTTGGTTGATGTCCGGCAATTGGTCGATGTGGACGCGCAAAAAACCGCGGACATAGGGTTCGAACGGTGTCGTTTCCAGATCCTTGCGCATCAGTTCCTTGAAAAAAGCTTCGTTGTAAAGCCCGGTGTTTTGGTCTTTCAAAAGCCGGGACTCAGTCGTCTCGACCAGCGATTTAAGTTCGCCGATCTTCTCTTCCAGCTGCTTTTTCTCTTTTTCGGCCATCTCTTTCTGGGTCTCGATTTCCACCAAGCGCGACGAGTAGGCGGTCGGCCGCGAAATGCCGTATTGCGACAGATAGAAACCGACCAGCGGCTCAAGGGCCAGAAGGCCTTCTTTGCCGGCTTTCAGGTAGATTTGGTCGAACAAGGCGTTCCATAATTTATATCCCGTCAACGCGTCGGGAATCATTTCCATCGTCTGACCGTCAAGTTTAATCGGACCGTCCTTGAAGGTGGCGTTGACTTTGTCGGGGCCCCATTCGCGGATGAGCCGATTGACGATGGCGTTGGCGATTTCCTCAAAGTTGATGTCCTTGGCGCCGCTTTCCGTTTTTCTTATGATTTGCTGCGAATTGTAGAAATCGAGCCGGTATTCGTTCTCGATAATCGGGGGGACCTCGCTATCCGAAAAATACTTGCCATAAGCCGGATAGATCCCGTGAATCGGCAGATGCGTTATTTGGCGCAGCGACGGCTTGACGTATTCGCTGCTGGGCATCGTCGTTTGATGGAACGTCGCGATGCCTGATTTGATCTTGGTCATGTCGTCGGCGCCATCCCATTGACCCGAAAACATCATGCCCGAGAAGAGGAAGCCGCGCCCGACCCAATATGTCATCAAGGCGCGCGGAAGCGGCAAGAACCCCAGCTCAAAGAAACGGAACGCCAAGTTTCCGTCAATCAAAAGCTTATTGGCGGTATCCCCGTTGGTAACGATCGAAAGGGCGGAAAAGGCCGGCTTCAGTTGTCCGGCGATATAGGCGGTAGTGACGATTTGCCCGCGGAAACCGAATTCGACCAACCATTCGAGCGCGAGCGCGGTCGACAAGTCGACCGTCTGCAGAATCAGATAATCGATGCTCGGGATCTCGACATGGGCGCTGAGGTCCTGCGCCCATCGTTCGATGTATTGAAGCGGCGGGATGTCGATCAGGATTTTTTTATCGTTGGCCTCGACCAAATAACGATGGAACAAACCGGTTCCGTCTTGTGAGTAAGGACCGAGGATAATTGGTGAATTAATGCTATTGACGTTGCTCATACTTTATAATTACGTAATAGTTGTCGTATTATAAAAACTGATTTATGCTCAAATTCACCGATTTCCGTCGGCGCAGTCCCGATTCCCGAGAGGAACCAACCGTAAGATGACCATCGATGTCCAAACCATTGCCTTGCTAATCATCGTCAGCACCGTTCTGACGGCGGTGCTCGTTTTCGCCTATACGCGGAAACATCATGACTCGCGTTCGAATTTCGTCTTTCTGGCCGCAAAACTGACGCAGGCGCTCGCCTGGCCGTTGATCTTGCTGCGCGGGCAGATCCCGGATTTCTTGTCAATCCTGTTTGGCAATTATCTTTTGATGCTGGCCGTGTCGCTCGAAGGTTGGGCTCTCATATCGCTCAAACGTCCGTTCAAAGGTTGGGTCGTCACTGCCTACGTGATTCTCCTGGCGGCCCAGTATTTGGCCGTCACGACGGTCTTCATATGGTTTAACAGCGAACCGTCGCGCGTGTTCGTCTTCTCGCTCGGTTCGGCGTTGGTGATGGTGGGGCCGGTCGTCGCTTTCATCCGCCATAAACTGAAGACGGCGCTCGAATGGCTGTTCGTCGTCATTTACGCCATCGTCGTTCTCTTTTTCGCTTTCAGGGCCGTCAACGCCCTGGCCGGCTTCATCGTCGCCGGAATCAACGAAAACCATTGGTACAACGCGCTCGCGTACACGCTCGTGTTCGGCCAGACGATCGTCGTGAACGCCGGTTTCATTTTGCTGACCAAGGAAAAGGACGATGCCATCTTGCGGACGGCGGCCACGATCGACAAGTTGACGAACATCAGCAACCGCCATACTTTCCTCGAAGAAAGCAACAAATGCATCGCCAAGGCGCGCGATGACAAACAGCCGGTGTCGATGCTTATGTTCGACATTGATAACTTCAAGTACGTCAATGACGAATTCGGGCATATGGTCGGTGACCAAGCCCTGACGGAAATCGCCGCGCTGGTCAAACGGATCATGGAAGGCTGTCAGATGGTCGGCCGCTTCGGCGGCGACGAATTCGCCGTCCTGCTGCTAGGGAGCGATGAAGCGGCATCGGATGAAAAATCGCGGCAAATAATCGAGATCATCAAAAACTATCGATTCACGACGAAGCAAGTCGAATTAGCGGTCAGCATCGGCGTCGTCACCATCGTTCCCACGGCGGAAACGACGTTCGACACGTTCTACCGCTTAGCCGATTTAGGGTTATATCAAGCGAAGAAAGTGACCAAAAGCGCTTTTTCGCGCGTGCAGCCGTGACTGCTATCCGCGGTAAAATCTATCAGGCCCTCGACGACGTTTTGACGCTGTTCCGAAGGCGCTTCGACCATGAACCCATCGTTTACGGCTCGTTGGGCGTCGAGCTGCTTTTGAACCGCGATTTCGACGCCCATGACATCGACATCATCGTCGAGGATGCCGTCCACGCCCAAGCGAAGGCAATCGATACTATGCTGCGGGAAAACGGCTTCGAAACCATCGGGCGCGAATATCTCGCCTATCGGAAAAACGGCGTCGTGGTCGAAATATCCAAAATGTCATATTGGATTGAAACTTGTTCGTTGGCGCCGGATGGTCTCGCCAGGGCGTCTTATGGCGGCCGGTCGTATCAGGTTCTCTCGCTCGATAACCAGATCCGGCTGTACTCTTATTTGGCGCGACTTCCGTCAAGGACGGCCGAAAAACGCCAACGCGACGAGATCAAACTTGAAGCGTTGCGGCAGCGATTATCTAGCCGATAAGCGCCCCGTCGAGGGGAATGTCTTGCGGTCCGTGTTCAAACGACGAGACTAATTGGAAATCGTAAATGATGCCGTATTTATGTTTGGTCTTGTGTTTGGCCAAGTAACGGTCGAAATAAGCCTTGCCGTAGCCGATGCGGTAGTTTTCCTTGTCAATGGCGATCGAAGGGACGAGCAACAGATCGATTTCGTCATCGACGATGGGACCTTTGATCGGCTCCTTGATGCCGAAACGGCTCGTTTCCAAATCGGTGAAGGAATCGATTTCGATGAAATGCATCTCGCCGTCGACGATCTTCGGCAGGGCGATCCGCTTGTCGCTCTTGAACAGGGCGCGGAGATCGACCTCGTGATTGATCGGATAATATAAGGCGACCAGCTTCGCGTCGAGAAAAAAGGAAGCTTGCCTGATTTTGGCGACGATGGCCGCCGAGCGGCGACGGACTTCGACCATCGGCAGCGCAAGCCGCCGTTGAATCAGGTTGTCGCGCCATTGCTGCTTGTCATTCATGATTTTATTTTATCTCACTGTGAATAAGATGATTCGCGCGACGCTTGAAAATTTAAAATGGTGCATCGCCAAGCGCGATGGACTATTATTAGGAAGGTTATTAAACTGATATAAGAGGACATCCAATGGAAAACAATCACCGCATTGCCTTATTGATCGACGCCGAAAACGTCCCGGTCAACCGCATGCCGGCCGTCATCAAGGAAATGGCCAAATATGGGACGGCGATCACGAGCCGCTTCTACGCCGACATCAAAGCCATCGGCGACGAATGGCGGCGCATATCTTCGGAATTCGCCATCCGCCCGGTTCATCAATACAACGTGGCCGTCAAGAAAAACGCCGCCGACATGGCAATGAGCCTCGACGCCCTCGAGATCATGAACCAAGGGTTGGTCGACATGTTCATCATCGTCACTTCCGACAGCGACTTCACGCCCCTTGTCATCAAACTTCGCGAAAAAGGCGCCATCGTCATCGGCATCGGCGACCAGAAAGCCAGCAAAGCCTTCGTGTCCTCGTGCAACGAATTCAAATATTTCGATTATCTCATCGACGGCGAACGCGTTGAGGAAGCCAACACCTCGGAATTGGCGAAGACGATCCGCGACCTCATCATCGAAAGCGGGACCGACGGCAAGATCCATCTCAGCCATTTAGGCAATTTGCTGACCAACCTCAGCTCGGACTTCGACCCGCGCCTTTATGGCGCTCGCAGCCTTTCGAAACTGATCTCGTCGATGAAGGTGTTCGACATCGTCATCGAAAACGACCAATTGTTCGTCAAGGTCGTCGAGTCGAAACGCGATCGCGAAATCAGTTCGTTCATCATCCAGAAAATCAAAGCTTCGAAAAATGGTCGCATTTCATTGCCCGAGATGAAGAAAATCCTCGAGGGCAATTTCAAGGATTTCAACATCGAGCAGTTCGGCTACAACAAATTCGGCAAATTCATCGGAAGTCTTGAAGGGCTCGACATCGACGGCAACTACGTCATCCTCGATACCGGGGAAGAGGCCAAATAACGGCCGCTTGACCAACAACGTTTTCATCAAAGGGAGGAAAGACCCGCTCCTCCTTTTTTTGTTTCATCGTTCTTGACAATCGGAAAACAGTCAATAAAATATAGTTGATAGCACTCAAATACAATGAGTGCCAAAGAGGAGGCACGTATGATCAAACCACTGGAATCCTATGTCGTGTTGGCAATCGAAAAGGAAGAACGCACCACCCATAGCGGCATCATCATCACCTCGGAAGCCAAAGAGAAAAGCGCGCTTGGCAAAGTCATCGCCATCGGGCCGAAAGTCGCCGGCGTCCACGTCGGCGACCGCGTCGTCTACGAGACGTACTCGGGCACCAAAGTCAAGATCGAAGAAGTCGAATATCTCATCGTCAAAGAAGAGCACGTGCTCGGCATCATCGAGTAAAGGAGCAATGAACCATGGCCAAAGACATCAAATTTGACAAAGACGTCAAGAAAGCGTTGTTAAGCGGCGTCGACCAATTGGCGGACACCGTCAAGATCACGCTGGGACCGAAAGGACGCAACGTCATCATCGACAAGGAATACGGTGCCCCGATCATCATCAACGACGGCGTTTCCATCGCCAAGGAAATCGACCTTAAGGACCGTTTCGAGAACATGGGCGCCAAGCTCGTGGCCGAAGTGGCCAGCAACACCAATGAAGTCGCCGGCGACGGGACGACGACGGCTACCGTCTTAGCCCAGGAAATCATCCACCGCGGCTTCAAAGCCATCGACGGCGGCGCCAATCCCGTCTTCGTCCGCGAAGGGATCGAACGGGCCGGCAAAGCCGTGGCCGCCAAACTCCTGGAGAAATCGCGCCCGGTAGCCACCAAGGAAGACATCCAGCACGTCGCCGCCATCTCCGCCAACTCCAAGGAAATCGGCCACATCATCGGCGAAGCGATGGAAAAAGTGTCCAAAAACGGCGTCATCAACGTCGACGAATCCAAAGGATTCGACACGACGCTCGACGTCGTCGAAGGAATGCAATACGACAAGGGCTACATCAGCCACTACTTCGTGACCGATCGCGAGAAGATGGCGATCGAACTCGAGAATCCGTACGTCCTCGTCACCGACCAGAAGATCTCGACGATCCAGGACATCCTTCCTTTATTGGAACAAATCGTCAAATCGAACCGTCCGTTTTTGATTATCGCCGATGACATCGAGACCGAGGTCACCAACACCCTGATCGTCAACAAGCTGCGCGGAACCTTCAACGTCATCGCCACGAAAGCCCCCGGTTTCGGCGATGGCCAGAAAGAGCAGTTGGAGGACATTTCGATCCTGACGGGCGCCAAGTTCATCGCCAAGGACTTGGCCATGAAACTGAGCGAGACGGCGATCGACGATCTCGGCACGATCGGGCGCGTCATCGTCAAAAAGGACACGACGACCCTCATCGGCGGCCACGGCTCCAACGAAGCCGTCAATCATCGCGTCAAGGAAATCGAAGCCCAGCTCAAGAACGCCAAGAGCGATTACGACAAGAAGAAATACCAGGAACGCCTGGCCAAACTCGGAGGCGGCGTCGCCGTCATCAAGGTCGGCGCCATGAGCGAAACCGAACTCAAGGATAAGAAATTGCGAATCGAAGACGCCCTCAACGCCACCAAGGCGGCCGTGCTCGAAGGCATCGTCCCCGGCGGCGGCTCGATCCTCGTCGAAATCCAAAAAGAGCTGAAGGAAACGCTCAAAGACGTCAATTCCGACATCCAGCGCGGCATCCACGCCGTCTTGGATTCATTGAGCGCCCCGACGTACCAAATCGCCGAAAACGCCGGCTTTAACGGCGCCGACATCGTCGAAGAGCAGAAGAAGCAAGCGAAGGAATTCGGTTTCGACGCCCTGGCTGGAAAGTGGGTCAACCTCTTGAAAGAAGGCATCATCGACCCGACCAAGGTAACGCGCATCGCCATGTTGAACGCCTCGATGATCGCCGCTTTGTTCATCACGAGCGAAGCCGCCGTCGTCAAAATCGAAGAGCCGAAACCGGCCATGCCTCCGATGCCTGAATACTAGACTTTGAAAAACAAGAACGAACCTCGCCGCGATGCGAGGTTTTTTCTTGAGCATATCATTTGATAATATTTCTATTTAGAAATATATTCAGGGTATGCGAGGTGAAGTCGAATGCGCCATCTGAAAGGGTTACACCATGTCACGGCGATGACGAGTAGCGCCGAAAAAACATACGAATTCTTCACATATGTTTTAGGGCTTCGGCTCGTCAAGAAAACGATTAATCAGGATGACATAAACACTTATCATCTATTCTTTGCCGACGAAGGCGGCCATCCTGGCACCGACGTCACCTTTTTCGATTTTCCGGGCATGGTTGTGTCCGTCAAAGGCAGCGACGAGATCAGCCGCATCGGATTGCGCGTGCCGAGCGATGAAGCGCTTCGCTATTGGAAACGTCGTTTCGCCAAAAAGGAAATCCGGCACGGTGAAATAAAGACCATGTTTGGCCGCAGAACGCTGTTTTTCGAGGATTTCGACCTCCAAGAATATACCTTGTTTTCCGATGAAGGAGTACCGGGAGTCGCCGGCGGGACGCCATGGCGCCAAGGTCCGATTCCCGATGAATACGCCATTATCGGCCTTGGTCCGATTTTCATGCGCGTGGCGGATGTCGGTTTGATGCGCCACGCTTTGGTCGACGACTTGAGCATGCGTTTCAGCACCCGGGAAAGCGATTCATATCTTTACGAAATGGGAAGCGGCGGCAACGGCGCCTCCGTCATCATCGAGGAAGTCAGCGCCCTGCCGCGTGCGCGTCAAGGTTATGGCGCCGTCCACCACGTCGCTTTCCGCATCGAGGACAAAGCCGAGCTCGACGCATGGAAGCGCGAATACGACCGTCGCGGAATTCCGAACTCCGGTTACGTCGACCGTTTCTATTTCAAATCGCTGTATGCCCGGATATACCGTCCGCTTCTATTCGAGTTGGCCACCGACGGTCCTGGTTTCATCGACGACGAGGAATCTAATGAGACTTTGGGCGAGACGCTGGCGCTGCCGCCGCGGTTTCGGTCGCAACGGGACAAAATCACGCGATTGGTGCGTCATATCGACACCAAACGTTCCGACAAAATATTACCGAAGGAGTACGACTTATGAGCCGCGATCTCAAAACATTGACGATTCTGATGCGGGCCAGCCATCGATTGGAAGCCATTGTCAAAGACGAAGTACAAGCCCACGGGTTGACGATAAGCGAATTCGGCACGCTTGAGGCGCTCTATCACAAGGGAACGCTGACGGTGGCCGAAATCGTCGCCAAAATCCTCATACCAAATTCAAGCATGAGCTATGTCCTCGAACGGCTGCTGGAAAAAGGTTTGATCGAGAGAACTCAAGACGAAGGCGACAAACGGGTCTACCGGCTGACATTGACCGAAGCCGGGCACAATTATATTCGCGAGGTGTATCCGCTGCATCAAAAAGCGTTGCGGCAATTACTCGACCGCTTGACGCCGGACGAAGAAGAAATACTACAACAACTTCTTAAAAAAATCGGCAAAGATTAACAATCAGTAATCGACGAGGACGAAGCGGTCTTTGGAAACGCCGCAAATCGGGCATTGCCACGAATCGGGGATCTCGTCAAACGGCGTGCCGGGCGGGATGCCGCCGTCGGGATCGCCCTCGGCTTCCTCGTAGATGTAGCCGCAAACCGTGCATCGGTATTTATTCATGCGTTTACCTCGTTTGCTGTCTGACTTCATTTTATCTTAAAAGGATGAAAACATCCTTTTTTTCTTTTCTTGCCATGGCGCATTTGTTAAAATGACGTGGCAACCTAAGGAGACATCGCTTGAAACGGTACAAATGGTTATTGCCCATCGTCGCCTTGCTCGTGGTCGGGTGCGACTCATTGTCGCTTTCGAGTTCCGAAGATTCAAACGCGACGTCGCTGACATTGAGCGTCGACATTTCGAGTTCGGACGTCGTCTCGACTTCCGAAACGAGCGTTTCGTCAACAAGCGTCGCTTCCGAGGATAGTTCATCCATTTCATCTACCTCATCTTCGAGCGCCAGTTCCTCGTCATCCGCTTCCGCGACCTCCGCTTCGACCACTTCTTCGGAAACCGGCATCCAGTTTCCGACGATCACCGTCGCTTCCAACGCCCCGAGTTATTACGACTCGATCGGTACATCCCTGACAGGCAGCAGTCTCAAGGCGGCGTTGAACACGCTCATCAGCCGCAATGTTTCCGTCGATTACGACTGGAGCCGGTTTGAATATGCCGATGAGTCGTTTACGAACACGAGTCACGTGCTGACGATCTATGCCCGCGTCACTTATCCGAAAACGTCGAAAGTCAGCGACACGCAGCCGCCTAATTACTGGAATCGCGAGCATACCTACCCCAAATCGAAAATCGGCGGCGCGGCGATCGAGGACAACCATCACATTTTCGCCGACGATTGGAAAACCAATGCCGATCGCGGTAATAAACAGTTCGGCGAAGTCGCCCATATCACCGCCAACCAAGTCGTCGATTCCGGCGGGCGCATTACCGCAAACTATACGACCACATCCTATTTCGAACCGTTGGACGCCGCCAAAGGTGAAGTCGCCCGGGCGACTCTTTACATGAACACGCTATACGGATATTCGTTGGAAAACAATTTCGCCACGGCCGAACTGGCGATTCTTTGGGCGCTTTACCATCCGGTCGACGATTGGGCGATGACGCGCAACAACCGTGTCTACACGAGACAAGGGAACCGCAATCCTTATATCGATAACCAAGCCTATATTTGCAAGGTCTACGGGAACACAAGCGCGACTACGGCTCAATTATGCGCCGCATACATGTAGAATAGAGGCGGAGGTGCCTCAATGAGACAAGCAAAGAGATTGATGACCCTCGGGTTGCTCGCTTTGGTGACGCTGGCGGCGTCCTGCTCGTCATTACCGTCGTCTTCGATCACGAGTGAAGAACCGATCGAGGTGCCCGCCAAATATCGGACATATTATCAGATTCTCGTCTATGCCTACGCCGACAGCAACGGCGACGGCATCGGTGACTTCAAAGGCATCGCCGACAAGCTGCCTTATTTGAGCAACCTCGGCATTAACGGCCTCTGGCTCTCGCCGGTCCAGCCGGCTTCCTCGTATCACGGATACGACGTGATCAACTATTACGGCATCCGCTCGACCTATGAAGTCAATGGTTATACGTTCGAAAACCTCATCAGCGACGCCGCGGCGTTGGACATCGCCATCATCATGGATCTTGTCATCAACCATTCCGGACGCGACCACAATTGGTTCGTGACCGGGCTCGGTGCGTTCAAGAACAACGTCGCGTCCAAATACAAGACGTGGTATAACTTTTCGACAACCTACAGCACCAAATATTCCAGCGGCTCCTCCGGCGGCTATTACGAAGCCCTGTTTTGGGACGGGATGCCCGATTTCAACTTCGACAACGCCGAGGTGCGCGCCGAAATGATCAACATCGGCAAGTATTGGCTCGCCAAGGGCGTCGCCGGGTTCCGACTCGACGCGGCGATGCACATTTTCACTGATTACACGATTACCGACAAATGGAACGGCGACATCTATGACAAAAACGTCGCCTGGTGGCAGGAATTCCAGGCGTCGTTGGCAGAGGAATATCCTGAAGTCTATCTCGTCGGGGAGATGTGGACGAACATCGAGAAGATCAAACGTTATTACGCTTCCAACCTTGACAGCGCCTTCAACTTCGACACGCGCGCCCGCATCGTCAATGCCATCGTCGGCACCGGCGGCTTTTCGACTTTCCTTGAGGATTTCCAGGAAGGTATCCGCGAGTATCAAAGCGACGGGATCGAAGCATACTTCGTCAGCAACCACGACGATGGCCGGATCACGAACCAAATCAGCCATGACTACCATCTCAAAATGGCAGCTTCGCTTCAACTCCTGGCGCCTGGAAACGGCTTCGTCTATTATGGCGACGAGATCGGTCTCAAGGGTGGCGGTGGTAGCGGCGACGGCGTCTATCGGACCCCGATGCTTTGGGGCGACGGCACCAATCCCAATCCCGCGTCCTACGGCATCGGCGGCCAATACAGCTCGTCGACCTACAATTACCAAAACGCCACGGTGCAACAAACGAGCGCAACGTCGGTCTTCAGCCATTATAAACGCATATTAGAACTCAAAAACACGCATCGCGAGCTTTACATGGGCGCGCTCAAAGCCGTCAACACCGGCGCCAACAAAATCCAAGCCTACACCGTGACTTTGGGCGGCAAGACGCTCTTGGTGGTCCACAATCTCGACGATGAGAACGCCTATACCGCTTCAACATCCGACGTCGCCGAATATCTCGGCGGGGTAGCCACCGGGGAAGGAACGCCAGGCTACGCCGACGGCACGGTACAGGTGCCGTCTTTGGCCAGCGCCATCTATCTGCTTAAGCCAGGGAAAACATCTACCGACCTCTCCTGACCAGTTGCCTTCTTTCAAAACAAACCATAAAATCTTCTTAATGGGGAATAAGAAAATGAAAGCGAAGATAAGCGCTAAAAGTATGTTTTTGGTCGTCGCCAGCCTTTTTGTTTTGACCAGCTGTTCCGATTTTCTCGATCAAATCACGGGCGGGGACGCTGCCTTCTGCACCGGCGATTGGAATACCTGCAAGGCGTTCTATGACGGCAAACTGGCCGTCAAGAACGATACGAAGTGGGGATATGTCGCTCCCGACGGGACGACGGCCATTGATTTCGAGTTCGACAAGACGGCGGCTTTCGCCTCCGGCATTGCCCTCGTGAAGGTCGGCACGATGCATAACATCATTGACAGCAGGGGAAAATTATTGTTGGAGACCGGGTATGAACGGCTCGTCCGCGACGTTGCCGCCGGGATCATCATGTACCGCCATAACGCCAAATGGGGGCTTCTATCCGAAAACGGCAATCGCATCACCGAACCGCTTTACGATACGATGGCGTCATATTTCTCCGAAGGTCTTTTAGCGGTATCCAACGCCATCGGCGCCGGTTACATCGACAAGTCCGGAAACGTAAAAATACCGTTAGAATACCAGGAGACATACACCTTCACGCAAGGTCTCGGGCTCGTCATGGCCAGCAATCTATATGGGTATATAAATGCCGAAAACGACATGGCGATCAATGCCACGTATCTCGACGGATACAGTTTCGACGACTACGATCGGGCCATCGTTCAGATTGACGACGTGACATTCGGTCTTATCGATAAATCAGGATCCGTCCTCCTAACGGCCGACGACATCATCGGAAGCGGGCCGCTTTACGAAACGGAAATCGATTACGGTACCTACATGCTCCACGACGTCAACGGCAATCCCTTTACCAGCCAAACTTATACCTACGTTAATGTCTATGAAGGTTATCTCGTCAATATCGAATGGGAAGAAGGAGAAGACGATTTTGACAAAACGGTGCTCTTCAACGCCGACGGCACCATCCAATACGCGTTCGATTACGATTACGCCGATTGGGTTGTCGGCACCGACGGCGTCGCCTACGTCATCGACGAAACGGACGGATTGGATATCTATTCAAGCGCCGACACTTATTCGCTTGAGGGCGATTACGTCATGATGATTACCGAAGATTACATCGTTTATAACGATGGGACGGCTTGCGGCATCATCACCAAAAGTACCAATCCGGAAACCGTTGTTCCATTTGAATACAACAACATTTTGCTGCTCAGCGACGATTATGCCATCGTCGCCCAGGCGTATCGTTTCGGAGTTGTGGATCTCAATGGGGAAATCGTCGTCCCGTGCGAATACACCGACTTCAATTTCCTCGTTAATCTTTAAGGTTACTTATAATCGCTTGATGCATTCCGCGTTGTCGTTACGCGGATTGTTGACGATTGCCGATACCGGATAGGCTTCCAGACCGCCATATGGATAAGGCTTGAGCAATTCCGCCATCTCGTCGAGAGCGGCGGTTTTGTTTTGAAGCCATATCTGCTGGGCTTTTTCGTTCAAAATTATGGGCATCCGATCATGGATCGATTTCATGGTTTCGTTGGCGCCCGTCGTCAGGATGGCGCACGTGAAAATCTTTTGGCCGTCTGGCTTGACGTATTTGGACCAAATTCCGGCGAAGCACATCAGCGGTTCGTCTTTCAGAATGAAACGGTAGGGAGTCTTCGCGTCCCCGAACTTATCCCATTCGTAAAACCCGTCGGCAAGGATAAGGCAACGGCGTTTTTCAAATGATTGCCGAAACGCCGGCTTTTCCATGATTGTCTCCGCCTTGGCGTTGATGAAGCGGCTTCCGCTTATCTCGTCTTTGGCGAAAAAAGGGATAAACCCCCATTTCAAGGTGCCGAGCCGATACTTGTCGCCATCGGCGACGATGGCCGGAACCATTTGGGTCGGGGCGATGTTATAACGCGGCAAAGCCAAGTCCTGGTCGATTTCCAAAATCCCGAACCGTTCGGAAACGATAGCGAGCAGGGTCTCCATGGATACCGTGAGCGTGAAGCGTCCGCACATACAATCATTTTACCATGTCCGGAGACGGCGGCTGTCAATTGCCACGACGATGCGATAAAATGGAACCGATATCGAAAAGCGAGGAAACATTGTCATGCTTAAAAGTCAGCTGAAGCGTTGGGTCAAGGAAATGGCGTCTCTTTGTCAAGCGGACCGCGTCCATTGGTGTGCCGGGACGAAAGAAGAATACCAGTCCTTTTTGGATGAGTTGGTGCGGACGGGCAAGGGCTTGAAATTGAACGAGCAGAAACGTCCCGGATCGTACGCGTTCTTTTCGCATCCAAGCGATGTCGCCCGGACCGAAAACCGGACGTTCATCGCCTCGGTTAAGGAAGAAGACGCCGGACCGACGAACAATTGGGTCGATCCGAACGAACTCAAGAAAACAATGACGGTGAAATTCGCCGGTTCGATGAAGGGGCGCACCCTGTACGTGATGCCGTTCCGCATGGGACCGAAAGACGCCCCGCTGGCCAAAATCGGCGTCCAGTTGACCGACAGCCTTTATGTCGTCACCCATATGTATATCATGACGAGGATGGGCAAGCCCATCCTTGATGAGATCACAGACGACCAAGAATTCGTACCCTGTCTCCATTCGGTCGGCTACCCGCTTGAGGCGGGACAAGAGGACCCAAACTGGCCATGCGCTCCGATCGAAGAAAAATACATTGCCCACTTTCCCGAAGAACGGATGATCTGGTCGTACGGTTCCGGCTATGGCGGTAACGCCCTCCTCGGTAAGAAATGTTTGGCGTTAAGAATCGCCTCGGCCATCGCCCGCGACGAAGGTTGGCTGGCCGAGCACATGCTGATCCTCAAGATCACGAATCCCGAAGGCAAGAGCAAATACATGCTGGGCGCCTTCCCAAGTTCATGCGGGAAGACGAACCTGGCGATGATGGTGCCGACCTTGCCTGGATGGAAAATCGAGACCTTGGGCGACGACATCGCGTGGCTGTGGCTGAAGGAAGACGGCCATCTATATGCCATCAATCCCGAAAACGGCTTTTTCGGCATCGTCAAAAACACGTCCTACAAATCGAATCTCAACGCGATGATGGCCATGCGCAAAGACACGCTTTTCACCAACGTCGCGATCACCGACGACGGCGACGTCTACTGGGAAGGCACCGACGGACCGGTTCCCAATCATCTGATCGACTGGAAAAACCGCGATTGGACGCCGATCGAGAAGGATCCCCCGTCGCATCCAAACGCCCGCTTCACGGCCCCGACCACCAACAGCCCGGTGCTCGCCCCTGAATGGGAAAACCCGGCCGGGGTTCCGATTTCGGCGATTCTGCTCGGCGGGCGCCGAGCCAACACGATTCCGCTCGTCCACGAAAGCCTCGGCTGGAACCACGGCATCTTCATGGGCTCGATCATGGGATCGGAAATTACCTCGGCCACGATCAGCGACCGCATCGGCGAAGTCCGGCGCGATCCGTTCGCGATGCTGCCGTTCATCGGTTATCACGTCGGTGATTATCTTGCCCACTGGATTGAAGTCGGACGTCGCTCAAATTACGCTTTCCTACCGAACATCTATTACGTCAACTGGTTCCAAAAAGATGGCGTCGGCGATTTCGCCTGGCCGGGTTTTGGCCACAATTCACGCGTCCTCAAATGGATTGTCGAACGGTGCGACCATACCGTCGGCGCCAATCTCACCCCAATCGGCTATGTTCCAAAAATCGAAGATCTCGACGTCCGCGGCGTGCCCCTCAAACCCGGGGCGCTCGAACAGCTGACCAAAGTCGATCTCGAGTTATGGATTCAGGAAGCGGATTCGATCCGCGCCTTCTATCGTACGATTGGCGAAAAACTGCCGCACGAACTCGATAACGAGCTTCATAAGCTGGAAAAACGGTTGTCATACCATCTCCAACAAGCCAAACTTGACGATTTTTAACCAATTTTGAAAACGTTGATGCTAACATAAGGCTAATAGTCTCGTTTTTGTCTCATGTTACCTTCCCGAAAACGCATCATTGTTATGAGTTCGTGTTTGGGCGTCGTCGCCCTCGTTGGTTTTTCGCATATGCCGATGGGAGAGACAGAGGCGACTTCCGGCAACTACACAACCGATTTTGACAACGCCGTCTGGCGTGACGCCGCCGGGAGCGACGCCAACCGCGCCGACTATGCCAAAGCCCCCTTCACGATCGAGGAGTCCAGCGCTTCGTTCATCTTCTCGGCCGGCTATGACGATCCGACGATCGGGCCACGTCTAGGTTCCATCAATACCGCCAGCTATGATTACCATGATTTTGATCATCAGACCCTGGCGCCTTTCCGTCCCTTGACGGCGACGGAAAAGGAAGCCGTGATTGCGCTCAAGACACCACTTATCGATAAGAAAATGACGAGTCTTACCTTCGATTACACCGCCACGCCAAGCGGGACCATTACCATTTATTACATCTATTCCGGTGACGATGGGAACACATGGAAAATCATGGCCACCGATTCCACTTACGGCAAGACGACGATGACTTTCAGCCAGACGTTGGACGGGCATCATCTCCAGTTTGGCATCCTCGCTGCGAACACCAAGGCGAGTCCCCAGTCCATCACCCAACCGCGTCTTCAATATGCATATGAGGATCTGACGGATACCGAAGTCGCCGCTTCTTTCAACGCTTTGGTGCTCGGATATTCACCGTGCACGTCCGACGAGTTAGGTTTGACGGCGACGACTGACGCCATCGCGGCCAGCCTAAGATTCCAATACCTTGAACTTAACGGCGCCCAGAAGACGGCGTTCGACGCCCTTCCAGGCAAAGCCAGGCTTGATTTCATTTTGGCCAAGCATGGACTTGGCTAAGACATTCACATCGGGTCGGATTATGAAACAAACGAATAAAGATAATAAGGAAAGAAGAAAGAACACTGGATTGAAGCGTGTTTTGCCGCTGCTTTTATTAGGACTGTTGGGCATTACGCTCCCGCTTGCGCTCCATCCGAACGTCACCGCCGATGAATACCGGCTGTTGGCAACATATGATTTCGGTAACGGCAGCTATCCCGAGGGAACGAACGGAACGGCCGCTTTCGCTGACCAAGGCGGCTACTATCTCCACTTCGACGAAGTCGGCCAATCTTTCAGAAGCGGACCATTGCCCGCGCATGGAAAACTGAAAGTCGACATCCATGTCGCCGGGCGCATCATCAAAGGCCCCCTCTATTTGCTCGGTAGCGGTCCGGTCCTTGAAATCGCCGGGCTTGACGAAGCAGAGACGGCTGCCGCTACGGCTGGAATCGAAAACGAAGCCCTTGCCGCGATTGCCGAAGTGGCACTTCAAGGACAATTCCGCTATTGCCGCGTCACGCTGACGGACTATTCCTATGATGCGGCAAACCCCGTCGCGGCCATGTCGCTACTGGTCAGCCATATCGCCATTTACGGATCCGGCGCATAAAAAAAACAAACCGGCGGTCGGTTTGTTTTTTGTCGAGGTTACTTTTGGACTTGCAGGCGTCCGAGTTCCAACGCTTTCTCGTTAATCACGAGAAGATGCTGTTTCTTTTCGCCGAACAAGGCAGCCAACGTTTTGAGGATGGCGGCGTTCGAGAAGAGTCCGATCTTGGCGATGTAGGCGCCGAGGACGACCATGTTCAGGACTTTCGACTCGCCGAGGGAAGCGGCGATGTCGTTGGCGTCGATGCCGACATAATCGATCGTCGCCATTTTGGCGACATCCTTGATGAGCGAACGGTTATAAAGAATAAGGCCATGCTCTTTGACCATCGGGCCGTATTTGACAAGCGAAGGTTCGTTCATGGCGATGAAATCGTCGGCCTTGGTGAAGATGGGCGAGTAAATCGGTTTGTCGGAGATGGTGACCATGCAGTTGGCGGTACCACCGCGCGTTTCCGGGCCATAGGTCGGTACCCAGATGCTGTTGAGACCCTCGTTGGAGGCCGTGGCCGCGATGATTTGGCCGAGCAGCATGACGCCTTGTCCGCCGAAACCGGCGATACGTATCGTTCTATTCATGGCCGACATCCTTATAGATTCCCAACGGGAAGTATTTCGTCATTTCCTCGTCGACCCATTTCATGGCCTTGATCGGCTCCATGCCCCAGTTGACGGGACAGGTTGACAGGACCTCGACCATCGTGAAGCCCTTCTTTTCCATTTGATAAGTGAACGCTTTTTTAATGGCCGCTTTGAGCTTGCGGTAGTTTTGGGGACTCGTCATGGCGACGCGTTCCATGTAGGCGACGCCGTTGATCTGGCCGAAGATCTCGGAAATGCGGATCGGGTTACCTTGGAGTGCCGGGTTGCGCCCCAGTTGCGACGTTGTCGTCACTTGGCCTGGGAGCGTCGTCGGGGCCATTTGGCCGCCGGTCATGCCATAGATGGCGTTGTTGACGAAGATGACGGTGATGTTCTCGCCGCGGTTGGCGGCGTGAATCGTCTCGGCGATGCCGATGGAAGCCAGGTCGCCGTCGCCTTGGTAGGTGAAGACAGCGTTATCGGGCAACACGCGTTTGATGCCGGTGGCTTCGGCGCAGGCGCGCCCATGCGGGACTTGCTGCATGTCGCAGTTGAAATATTCGTAACTGAAGACGCTGCAGCCGACGCTGGCGACGCCGATGGCGCGATCCAACAGGTTCAGCTCTTCGAGGACCTCGGCCACGGCTTTGTGGATGATGCCGTGGGTGCAGCCGGGGCAATAATGGAAAGCCTTGTCGGTCAGGCCTTTGGTTTTCTCGTATTTGATCATTCGCGGATCCACCTTTCGAAATGCAGCATGGCGTCGGTGAGTTCCTCCGGCGCGATGACGATGCCGCCGGCGCGACCGTAGAAAGCGATCGGCCACCTTCCTTTGACGCCGATGCGGACGTCGTCGATCATCTGGCCGAGGCTCATCTCGGCGACGAGGATCTTCTTGACGGTTTTGGGCAACGCGTCGAATGCCTTATAAGGGTAAGGCCATAGCGAGATTGGCCGGATCATGCCGACTTTGACGCCTTGGGCGCGCAACGTTTCGATCGTGCTCCGGGCGATGCGGGCCGTCGAGCCGTAGGCGACGATGACGGTTTCGGCGTCGTCGGTATGGAACATTTCGTAACGCACCTCGTTTTTCGCCGCTTCCTTATATTTCTTTTCGAGCTTGAGATTGTGAGCCTCAAGCGCGTTCGGATCGAGATGGATGCTGCTGATGATGCGGCGTTCGCCGGGATGGTTCTTCGTGCCGGTCGTCCCGAAATCGTGTTTCGGTACTTCGCGCTTGTGATAGGGGGCGTCGAGATCGACGGCTTCCATCATCTGGCCGATGAGCCCGTCGATGAGAATCATGACCGGGTTCCGGTAGATGTCGGCGATGTCGAACCCTTCCTTGACGTAATTGATCGTTTCCTGAATCGATTCGGGGGCCAAGACGATGACGTGGTAGTCGCCGTTGCCGCCTCCGCGCGTGGCCTGGTAATAGTCGGATTGCGAAGGCTGGATACCGCCGAGACCGGGACCGGAACGCATGACTGAGACGATCAAGGCCGGGAGTTCGGATCCGCACAAGTAACTGATCCCTTCCTGCTTCAAGGCGATGCCGACGGAAGAAGACGAGGTCATCGCCCGCTTGCCGCAGCCGGCGGCGCCGTAGACCATGTTGATGGCGGCGATTTCCGATTCGGCTTGGACGAAGGCTTTGCCGGCGGCCGGAAGCAACTTGCTCAAATATTCGGGGACTTCGTTTTGGGGCGTGATCGGATAGCCGAAATAGGCGTCGACGCCCGCCTGGAGCGCCGCCAGGGCAATCGCGTGGTTGCCCTTCAATAACCGCTTACTCATCGATGGCCTCCACTTTGATGACCGAATCCGGGCAGATCATCGCGCAGAAGGCGCAGCCGATGCATTTGTTGATGTCGGTGACCTGGACGGTGCGGTAACCAGCTTGATTCATCTTCGTCGGATCCATGACGAGGATATGGACCGGGCAGACGTTGTTGCAGAGCTCGCAGCCCTTGCAGTTGGCATGGTTGAACGTGAGACGGTGTTTTTTCAAAATGGCGCTCCTTATCGCTTGACGTAATTCGAATGCAACTGTTGGATGGTCTCGATCCGTTTCTTGGCGAAGACCTTGGCGGCTTGCTGCGTGTGCACCTGTTCTTCGTCGGCAATCTTGAAGATTTCCAGCAGGCGGTTGTAGATCAATTTGACTTCGGCGATGACATTCTCGCGCTTGTAGCCGATGATTTCATGGTAAACGTTGATGACGCCGCCGGCGTTGATGACGAAATCGGGGGCGTAGAGGATGCCCCGTTCCTTGATCATCGGGCCATGGACGTCTTCGTCGAGGAGGACATTATTGGCCGTGCCGGCGATGATCTTGGCCTTGATCTGCGGAATCGTCTGGTCGTGCAGGATGCCGCCCATGGCGCATGGGCAGAAGACGTCGACGTCGAGCCCGTAAATGTCTTCGGGTTTCGCGTAGACGACATCCGGATGCTCGGCCGCCATGCGTTTGATATGTTTCTCATTGATTTCGGAGAAATAAATCTTCTTGGCTCCGGCCTCGACGAGATAGTTGATCAGGTAATAGCCGGTCTGTCCGGCCCCTTGGACCGCGAACGTGTATTTGGCGATGTCTTCATCGTTGAATTTGTATTTCAAAGCGGCTTTGATGCCGTGGAAGGCTCCGAGCGCCGTGATCGGCGAGGGGTTACCTGATTTTCCTTCAAGACCGACGACGTAATCGGTTTCCATGTGGACGTAGCTCATGTCCTGCGTCGTCGTGTTGACGTCTTCGGCCGTGATATAACGTCCGTTCAAACTTTGAACATAGCGGCCCAAAGCGCGGAAGTAGGCTTCCGATTTCACCTTCGAAGCGTCGCCGATGAGGACCGTTTTGCCGCCCCCGAGGTTCAATCCGGCCGCCGCGGCTTTGTAAGTCATGCCCCGGGCCAACCGGAGGACGTCCATTACGGCTTCATCCTCGGTCTTGTAGTTCCAGATGCGCGTACCGCCCAAAGCGGGACCCAAAGTCGTGTTGTGGATGGCGGTAATGCCGCGCAAACCCGTCGTTTTGTCGTAGAAATAGACAACCTGCTCGTAGTCGTGTTTGGCCATGTACTCAAACACTTTGAAATCGCTCATTTTTTTCTCCCTTTTCGAAATACCTAAACCATTATACAACTATGACGTCAAAAATTGGTAGCGGTTTCATCCTTCCTCGAACAACGGCAAATATTCGCCGTAGCCCGCTTTTTCCATTTCCGCGCGGGGGATGAAACGGAGTGCGGCCGAATTGATGCAATACCGGAGACCGCCCTTATCCGGCGGCCCGTCGTCAAAGACGTGGCCGAGATGGCCGCGGCTCTCTTCCGCGTGAACCTCGGTCCGCGCCATCGCGAACGATAAGTCGGTTTCCGTGGCGATTGCCGACTTGGTTATGGGTTTGGCGAAACTCGGCCAGCCGCAATCGGAAAAAAATTTGTCATTCGATGAGAAAAGCGGGATTCCGGTAATCGGATCGACGTAGATTCCTTCCTCAAAATGGTCCCAATACTCGTTCTTGAAGGGAGGCTCGGTCCCTTTTTCCAGCATGACTTTCCGGCGCATCGGAGTTAGATTGGTAAAATCTGACGTTTTCTTGTTCATGTCAATGACCACTGATATCATAACACGGCCGATAAATGATATTTCGGATGCGTTTTATTCAAAAAATGACTAAAGCAATCTAGCGGAGAAGCCGCTCTATGCTAAAACTAACTTAATAACGTTAAGGAGAGATATTTATGAAAGTCAATGAGTTCTTCAAGGAAATCGGCGTTCGCGTCAAAGAAATCGTCGCCGACAAGAAACGGCTCGTCTATGAGATCATCTACGCCGCATGGCCCTTGCTGTTCATCGCATTGTTCGCCTGGCTGCCGCTATTCACGGCCCGCACGAGCCCGCTGACGTTCTTCATCATCACCGATTTCTCATTTCTGATGGGATTCACGATCACGATCACATGGTCGATTGCCTTCGTCTTATATCTGTTGTCACGCGTCACATGCCTGAAGCCGTATTCGTTGTTCTTCAGGATCTTCATGATCATGATCGAGACGTTCATGATCGTGGCCGCGATCGAATCTTGCATCCTCTACGCCGTCATTCTTCCGATCAACGTCAATCTCAGCTTCAGCCTTTGGCTGCTCGTCTCCCATGTCGGCATCATGGTCTTTCTGACCGCGCTTGAGCCGCTCATCGCCAAAGAAGTCGAAAAAGCCGTCGCCAACATGCCAGAGCCCAAGAAAGCCGAACCCGCGTCGAAGCCGGAAGAACCAAAGGCCGAGGAACCCGTCGTGGCCGCAACTCCCGAAGAGCCGAAACCCGCCGAAGAAGCTCCGAAACCGAAAGCCAGCAAAAAAGCGCCAGCCAAAGAAGAACCGGCGCCCGAAGAACCAAAACCAGAATAAGTTACCGCATAAACAGGCGGAACAACCAGTCCTGAACCGATGTCGGCAAAGCCGACAGCAAGCGCATCTTGAAGCTTCGCCCGACTTCATACGTCCGGCGTGGCTTTTTGGTTGTGGCGGCTTTTATGAACGTCTTGACGAATTTGGACACCGGATGGGCTTTAAGCAATTCGGCCACCATCAGCTTTTCCATTTTCTTGAGCGGCTTCTCGTATAGTTCGGTCGCTTTCAGCAAGGCGTCGAATTGGCTCTGGACCCCTTGCTGCATCGCCGTTTGAAACGCCCCAGGCCGAATTTTGACGACTTTGACGCCGAACTTGTCGATTTCGCGGCGAAGGCCGTCGGAATATACTTCCAAGGCGTGTTTCATCGCCGTGTAATATACATGGAACGGGACCGTGTCCAGCGTTCCGTATTCGCTGGAGATGTTGATGATGCGGCCGCGGTCACGTTCGAGCAGCGCGAAAGTAACCTGATTGACGCGCATCGTGCCCAATAAGCCAACTTCGATGACGCGGCCCATGGCTGAGACGTCGTTTTCGATTAGGGCGCCGATGTTGACGACGCCGGCGAAGTTGGCGACGACGGCGAGACGGTCGGTTCTCTCCTTGATGATTTTGATGGCGGCGGCGACGCTTTCGTCGTTCGTGACGTCCATGACTAGCGGAAAAATGCGGTCGGTTTGATCGATGATGTCGATGTTGATGTCGGCGGCGAAGACGAAAAAACCGGTCTCGGCCAAGGCTTCGCTCGAGGCACGGCCCAAACCGCTTCCGGCTCCGGTCACAAGGGCGTATTTCATGACGTTCTCCTTGCGTTCATTCTATCGCAGATTTTACGGTTTTTGTTCGTTTTCGGGCGGCTTAATCGCGCAAGCGGTTTTGCGGAGACGGAAAACGATCCAAAGAAAGCCACCGACGAGAATCAACACGGAGATCAATTTATATGGCAGACCCGCCAGCGGGAGGGCGATGACGCCGAAGGTGATGCCAATGGCCGCGAAAAAGGAAATGACGCACGGGGTGCAGCCATACGTCAGCAAGCCGAACAGGATGCTGGCGAAGGTAAGATTGCTGGCTTTGCTCTCCTTGCCGGTGAAATCGAATTGGGCGTTCGAGAAAGTGATCATAAGCGTGCTCAAGGAAGCCATGACGAGGTTTATGAAGACATTGACGACGGCGAGCCAGATCGAATATTGGGCCATCATTTCGGCATAACCGAGGTTGAAATAATCGATCATCGTATACAAAGTCATGAAGAAGACGAAGAAAAAGGCATTCATGACGATGAATTTCTTGGTTTTCTGTTTTTGGAGCACGAGCGGCAGCATAACGGTTTTAATTATATTTGAAAAGGTATGCGCGAGCCATCGCGACGCTCGGAGCAAAATATATTATTAACTTTTCCCTTTTTCTCATAGAATATAGTAGTCATGTTGCATGACCTTTGGAGTTAACGATGGATATTTTCAAAAAATGCTACGAATATGTTGCCGTTGACCAAATCAAGGAACTTGGCATTTACCCATATTTCCACGCCCTCGAAACACGTCAGGACATCGAGGTCCAGATGGAGGGCGGCCGCAAGATCATGATCGGTTCCAACAACTATCTCGGACTCACGAGCGACAAGCGCGTCATCGACGCCGGCTTGAAAGCCCTGAGCGAATTCGGCTCCGGCGTGTCCGGGTCGCGTTTCCTTAACGGGACGACGACGATTCACATCGCCCTTGAGAAAGAACTTGCGGACTTCCTCCACAAGGAAGCCTGCGTCACCTTTTCGACCGGATTCCAAACGAATCTCGGCATCATCTCGGCCATCGCCACCCACGGAGACATCATTTTCGGTGATCGCGAGAACCACGCCTCGATCTATGACGGGGCTAAACTAAGCTATGCCCAGTTCGTCCGTTACGACCATAACGACATGACCGAACTCGAGCGTCTTTTGACCGACGCCGATCCGAAAAAGGGCAAATTGATCGTCACCGACGGCATCTTCTCGATGAGCGGCGACATCTGCAATCTACCCGAGATTGTGCGGTTGGCGCGGAAATACGACGCCCGCGTCATGGTCGACGACGCCCACGGCTTCGGCGTGCTCGGCGCGCATGGCCGCGGCACCGCCGAATATTATGGCCTCGAAGCCGAAGTCGACATCATCATGGGCACCTTCTCCAAATCATTGGCCAGTTTGGGCGGCTATATGGTCGCCGACGCCAAAGTCGTCGATTACGTCCGTCACAAATCGCGGCCGTTCATTTTTTGCGCGGCGATCACGCCAGCCAACGCCGCTTGCGCCCTCGAAGCCCTGCGCATCCTTATCGCTGAACCGGAACGGTCGCGCAATCTGCTCGACATCGCCGCCTATACCCGCAAAAAACTGGTCGAGCACGGTCTGAAAATACTCGACCATTCGATTGCCCCGATTATCCCGATTTACACTTATTCGCAGCTTCGGACGCTCGTCGCCAGCAAAATGCTGTTCGACCGCGGCGTCTACGTCAATCCGGTGTTGCCGCCGGCGGCTCCCGAAGGCCAATGCCTGATTCGCACGAGCTATACGGCGACGCATACCCGCAAGCTGATGGACGAAGCCGTCGCCCTCATCAGCGAAGTGTTGCACGAACTCCCGGAATCGGATGAAGACATCCTGAAACTGCTCCATGACCAGAAATAGATCCTTGGTTTTCGTAATTACCGGCGCCTCCGCCGGCATCGGTCGCGCCTTGTGCGACTTCTTTTCCGAACGGGGCCACGAAGTCGTCGGTTTGTCGCGGACGGAACCTAAGAAACCTTATGGATTCAGTTACGTTCCGCTCGACGTAATCGATGAGGAAAAGGTCAAAACGACGATCGATGCCATCGTGACGTCGCACGGCCACATCGACGTCCTCGTCAATTGCGCCGGCATCGGCTTGAGCGGGCCGCTTGAAGAAACGTCAAAAGCGCAAGCCGCGAAGATTCTCGAAGTCAACACGCTAGGTCCATTTCTTTTATGCAAGCACGCGCTCCCTTCTCTCAGGGAATCCAAAGGATATGTCTTCAACCTTGGTTCCGTCGCCGGACCGCTGACGATTCCTTTCCAAACGTTCTATTCGATGAGCAAAGCCGCGTTACAGTCTTTCTCCGAAGGTCTCCGTCTTGAAGTAAAACCGTTCGGCATCCGCGTCACGGCGGTTCTGCCGGGCGACACGAAGACGGAATTCACGGCCCGGCGTGAGAAAATCACGCATGCCGGGCTCTATGCCGAAAGGCTCGAACGCTCGATTGCCAAAATGGAATATGACGAGCAACACGGACGGCACCCGAATACCGTCGCCAAGACGATCAATCGGTTGATCAAACGGAAACGGACGCCGCCGGTGGTCACCGTCGGGTTCTCTTATAAATTGCTGCTGTTCCTCAATCGCATTTTGCCCCGCCGGCTCGTGCTGGCCATCCTTTACATGATGTACGGCAAATAGGCATCGCCCCGGCGATGCTTTTTTATTGCAATAATCAATGCGGTTATCCATAATATAGATACCCATGGGGGTATATTATGGAACATACATCGGCTGTAAGACACATCAAACATCTGGCCAAACCGCGCATCCATCGGATCGTCGGTCAGGTCCAGGGCATCGAACGGATGATTGAGGAAGAACAAAGCTGTCCCGACATCCTGACGCAGATCAGCGCCATCCGCGCTTCACTTTTGTCACTTTCGACATTGCTTTTGGAAAACCACATCAACCATTGCGTCAAGGAAGACATCGACAAGGGCGGCTTCGAGAAAGTCGCCGAACTGAACATGCTTTTGTCGCGGCTGTTGAAATAAGATGAAAATCATCAAAATCGGCATCACCGACATGGATTGCGCCATGTGCGCCAAATCGATTGAGAATGCTTTCGTCGATCAAAAAGGCATCGTGGCCGCCAACGTCAATTTATCGGATGGTTATGCCCGCATCAAATACGACGAGACGGTCTGGACCGAAACCAGATTGGCCGAGCGCATCAAGCTGAGCGGGTACACGCCCGTTTCGTTCACCGAGAAAAAAACCATTAACTGGTTTTTGGTCCGCGTGTTCGTCAGCGTTATTTTGGCGTTTCCGCTTCTATGGACGATGCTCGCCCATGCCGGGCTGCCACAAAACATCGTCGACGTGATCGTACCGGCTTGGCTCATGCATCCGCTGACTCAATGGGCGTTGGCGACACCGATCCAGTTTGTCGTCGGTTTCACCTTCTATAAACGCGCCTATGCCAACCTCAAAAGCAAGACGATTGGGATGGATGTCCTCGTGTCGTTGGCGACGACTTTGGCGTACGGCTATTCGACCTATGAAATCATTCGCAACTGGGACATGATCATCGCCATGGGCCATTACGACGGCTTGCTGTATTTTGAAGCTTCCGCCGTCATCATCGCCGTGATTCTCGTCGGGCATTACCTTGAGTACAAAGTCAAGCAACGTACGAGCAAATCGCTCCAGGAGTTGATGGAATTGGCCGTCAAGGAAGCCCGCGTCATCGAAAACGGCGCCGATATCCTCAAACCGATCGACATGATCGAGGCTGGCACGATGCTGCGCGTTATCAAGGGTGAGAAAATCCCGCTTGACGGCGTCATCGTCCAAGGGCAGACGCTTGTCGACGAATCGATGATTACCGGCGAAAGCGTGCCCGTGCGCCGGACTATTGACGAGCCAATCATCGGGGCCACCCTCAATCTTGGGGCGACTTTCGTCATGCGGGTGACGCAGCCGTTGGGAACCTCACTCCTTCAAAAGATCATCGAAGCGGTCGAAGAAGCCCAAGGCCAAAAGCCGGAGATCCAGCGGCTGGCCGACAAGATATCGGCCATCTTCGTCCCGACCGTCGTCGCCATCGCCATCGTTTCTTTCTTCGTCAATTACCTCTGGCTCAAACCGGGTCAATTTGATCCTTCCTTCAGCGCCGCCATCGCCGTGATGGTCATCTCCTGTCCGTGCGCCTTAGGCTTGGCGACCCCGATGAGCATCATGGTCGGGTCCTCGCTTTCGGCGCGCCAAGGCATCCTTTTCAAAAACGGGGCCGTGTTCGAAAAGACGCCCACGATTAACGTCATCGCCTTCGACAAGACGGGAACGCTGACGTTGGGCCAGCCGCGGGTGACCGACATCCATGGCGACGATCTCGCGCTTTTGGCGCGCATGGAGTTGGCGTCGAGCCATCCGTTGTCGTTGGCCATCCAGGAAGCGGCGAAAGAACGACAACTTACGCTTGAACACGATCTTATCGTCGAGGAGATTGTCGGATCCGGACTCGTGGCGGCGGAAGCAGGCAGGACTTATCGCGCCGGATCCCGTTCGTTTATCGAAAAACACGCGCGAATCGGCCATGAATTCCAAGACAGGCTTGCGAAATGGCAACACGAGGGAAAGACCGTCGTCTTATTTGCGACCGATGGCGAAGTCACGACGATTGTCGCCATCAAAGACATACTTAAACCATCGGCTCGGGAGGCAATCGCCCGTTTGGAAAAGATGAACGTTCAAACCTATCTTATCAGCGGCGACCATGACGACGTCGCCCAGAGTCTGGCTTCGGAAGCCGGCATCCCCGCGGACCATGTGCGGGCGAAAATGACGCCGTTCGACAAAACCCAATTCATCAAAGGGTTGCAGGCGCAAGGACTCAAGGTCGCTTTCGTCGGCGATGGCATCAACGACGCGATTGCCTTGGAGCAAGCCGATTTCTCGATTGCCATGGGCAGCGGCAGCAGTGTCGCCATCGAGACGAGTGATGTTACCTTGTTGCATCAGGACCTCTTGGCCGTCGTCCATTCGCTGATGATTTCCAAAGCCGTCCTCAAAAACATCAAACTCGGGTTCTTCTGGGCGTTCAGCTATAACCTGTTCGCGATTCCGATCGCGTTTCTCGGGCTCTTGTCGCCGGTGTTCGCCGCCTTGGCGATGGTGACCAGCGATGTCACCGTCATCGCCAACGCTCTCAGACTCAAATATCTCAAATTGAAATAGGAGGCCTATTATGGTTTACAAAGTAAGTAACATGCATTGCCAGCATTGCGTCATGCATATCGAGAAGGCGCTGAAAGACGCCGACGTCAAAGGCGTCGTCGATCTCAAAAGCAAGACGGTCACCAGCGATTCCGAAAACGTCGTCGCCATCTTGGACAAAATCGGTTATAAAGCCACGAAATAGCCTCAGCGCTTTTCGAGCACGAATGCAAAGAAAGCCAGAACATCATCCCTAGAAGGGAATTTTGCCATGTAGAAGTAATCGCCCATCCCTTCTTTGATGATGGGCGGATACTCGCCGTGGAAGAATATGTTTTGTGAGTAGTGGGCCAGGATTTCGTCATGACTATGGACATAGTTAATGCGCGTCCGCCGGGCTGGGGCGGCGACGTAAGACCTTTCCATGGGCGTGAAGACGAACGGTTCTTTTCCGGCGACGACGCGGGCGTAGGCTTCGTAGAGAGAAACGCCCGTGGCCGCCGAAATCATCTCGGGGGTATAGCCGCCGGCCGGGCGCATGTTGACTTCCAATGGAACGAGGTCGCCTTCATTGCCCAAATGCCGGTACGCGCGACCCAAACGGAAAAACTCGAGATGGAACAAACGGTGTTTGACTTCGAACGCCTTGATGATTTTACGTCCCATTTCCCGCAGATCATCGGGAACGGCGGCCTCGGTATAATACATGTCGTCGCTTAAATCGTTGACGACCAAGTAGTTGGGCGTCGGAAAAACGTTACTGGCCTCATAAACGACTTCGCTCTTGCCATCGGCGATTCCGTCATAGGAAACGATCGTCCCCTCGATGAATTCCTCCATGATATAGGGAATGTCTTTTTTATCGGCGAAGAAGCGAGCCAATTGCGCTTCATCGGCTATCTTATACGAAGCGACCGAGCCGACGCCGCCGTCGGGTTTGACGAAGATGGGATAGCCGACCGTCGCCGCGAAGATCACGGCCGTCTCGAAATCGGCCGCCAACGCGTAACGGGCCGTGGCAATGCCGGCTATTATGTAATATTCCTTCATCGCCGACTTTCGCCGAAAGCGGAGGATGTCGGGGTATTTGATCCCGGTCGTGACGTTGAAATCGGTCCGCAAGCGGGCGTCGTTCTCGAGCCACCATTCGTTGTTGGATTCGATCCAGGCGATTTTCCCGTATTTGAACGAAAAGAAGGCGACGGCTTTGAACATGGCTTCGTAGTTGTTCATGTCGGGACAGAAATAATATTCGGTCAACGGAATTTTTACTTCGGACGGCAATTGGTCATACGGGGTATCGCCAATGCCCAGCACCGTGAAGCCTTGGTTCTTCAAGGCGGCGGCGAACTTATGGTAGGTGGATGGGAATTGTGGGGAAACGATGATGAAGTTCATGATATTTCATCATTATGATACAACAAAGGTTCGGTTTTGCCTTGAAAGCGGTTTACGGGCTGCCATAATAAATTACATGAAAACGCCCGTCATGGTAAAATAAACGAGATTATGGAAGGTCTGTCCCGATGAAAGAAATCGTCCTGATTCTGTTTCTGATCACGTATGTGGCTTTGCTCCTTTTGCCGAAGCTGCGCTCCTATATCGCCGTGGCCATGGCCGTTGCCTTCGTCGCCATCGGCATCGTTCCTTTCTTCGACGTTTGGACGATCGCCATCAACTGGAACGTCATCATGATGATCGCCGGGACGATGATCGTCGTCTCGCTGTTCATCGAATCGAAAATGCCGGCGTTGTTGGCGGACATCATCATCGAGAAAGCCCCCAACGTCAAATGGGCGATTGTCATGCTGGCTTTATTCGCCGGCATTATTTCCGCTTTCGTCGACAACGTGGCCACCGTCCTCATTGTGGCGCCGATCGCCTTGACGATTTCCAAGCGCATCAACATCTCGCCGATCGCCCCGATCATCGCCATCTCGGTCAGCGCCAACCTCCAAGGGTTCGCGACGCTGGTCGGGGACACGACTTCGATCATGCTCGGCGGCATCGCCGACATGAGTTTCATCGATTTCTTTTGGATTCAAGGCAAACCAGGTCCGTTTTTCGTGGTCGAGGCCGGCGCCTTGATGTCGGTCGTCATCATGCTCGTATTGTTCCGCAAGCACAAGGAACCCCTGAGCGTCCATGAGCGCGTTAAAGTCACCGATTACGTACCCACCGCGATGCTTCTGGGCATCATCGCCCTCTTGGTCGTCGCCTCATTCATCCCGAACAAACCCGACGTCACGAACGGACTCATCACGATGGGCGTCGGTCTCATCGCCTTGGTCTACCGGGCGTTCAAGACGAAATCGATGAAGGAAACCTGGGGCACGATCAAGGAAATCGACTTCCATACGCTGGCGCTATTGGCCGGTTTGTTCGTTTTGATCCACGGTATTTCCGCCGTCGGCATCATCGACGACATCGCCCAGTTCTTTTTAAACGTCGGGCAAGGAAACACGTTTGTCATCTACACGCTCGTCGTCTTCGTGTCGGTGGCTTTGTCGGCTTTCATCGATAACATCCCCTATGTGGCGACGATGCTTCCAGTCATGGCGACGATATCAGCCTCGATGGGCATCAATCCGCTGTTGCTTTATTTCGGTTTGCTGAGCGGGGCGACTTTAGGTGGCAATCTGACGCCGATCGGCGCCAGTGCCAACATCGCCGGGATCGGCATCCTCCGCAAGAACGGCCACGAAGTAAAACTTACCGATTTCCTGAAAATCGGCGTTCCGATGACGATTGCCGCCGTGCTGACCGGGTACGGGCTGCTCTGGCTGCTTTGGTCTTAAATGATTTTTAGATGATTTCGATGTGGCACATCTTCATCGCCTCAAGGGCGTTTTGATGGCTCTGGGGCGTGATGCCGGCCGAACATCCGGAGTTGACGTAAATCGGGATGTTCGGGAAATAGGTCTTGACGAGCAGGGTGTTCACCATGATGCAGATGTCGGTGCATAATCCCAACAGCTCGATGGAGGCGATCGCCTCTTTTTTATTTATCTCAAGCAGCAATTCGATCAGTTTTTTGGACCCGAACACGTCCTTTTCGACGACGGGCGCTTTCAGGTCGCGGGCGAGTTTCTCGATCTCGGGATGCAGATTCCAGCCCTCGGTGCCCTTGATGCAGTGGACGACGGGCAGATGCCGGCCTTCCTCGGTCGCCAGATAGTCGGCTCCATGGGTGTCTTTGGTGAAGACGACAGTGCCATCGAATGACGTGATCCGTTTGACGACGTGAGCGACATTGGCCCGGGCTTCCGGGGTTCCCAAGATTCCGTCGATGAAATCATTTTGCATGTCGACGACGACCAGTATCCGTTTCATATGCGTCTCCTTGCTTATATTATTGGTATCGCTATAATAATATGCAAGTGGAGGGAACCTTTAGGTTCGCGAAACCAAACGCAAATGTTAAGCACTGTCATCGACGGCATTCTCGAATGGCTGAGCGGGCGCATGCCCACGCCGGTGCCATATAAATCGTTGACCCAAAGCTGGTTCCATTACCTGGCGTTGTTTTTGTTCGTCTTGGCGATCGTGGCCGCCGTCCGTTGGCTCAAAGACGCCGCACCAAGGCGTGTCCGCCTATTCGTGCTGATCGGTGGATGCATCCTGCTCGGCTTCGAGATTTACAAGCAGCTGATCATGAATTACCAAACGGGATGGGATTACCAATGGTACATCTTCCCGTTCCAGTTCTGCTCGACGCCGATCTACATCACGCTCTTGGCGGGCTTGTCGCGTCCGGGCAAGTTCCAAACCGTTCTTTACGAGTTTTTGGCGACGTACGGCCTCTTCGCCGGCATCGCCGTCATGTTGTATCCGAACACCGTCTTCATCGACCTGATCGGCATCAATATCCAGACGATGGTCCATCACGGGACGATGGCCGTCGTCGGCATCGCCTTGCTCGTCCGCGTCGTCAAGATACGTTGGCGCGCCCTTTTTAACGCCGCCTCCGTGTTCGTCGTTTTGTTCGTCATCGCCATGGTCTTGAATTTCATACATAACTCTTGGATTCAAGATGGGGTCTTCAACATGTTTTTCATCAACGACCGCTATGGCAACCACCTGCCGATTCTATCAACGATTTACGCGGCGGCGCCTTATCCAATCTTCTTGATCATCTACGTGATCGGTTTTGCCATGGCGGCCGGGGTCATGTTGGCCTTGGGTCTGGGAATCCGCGCGCTTATGTCAAAGGTTCCGACGCATCATAAAATCACCTCAGTCACCGGATGACCGATATTCGGCACTACCTTTGAAAATCCCGGCGTTTGTGTTTTAATGATTAAGACACATATCATTTAAGGGAGTACCTTTATGCTTATCAAACATCTACCGGCATTGACCCTGGCCTTTTTGTTCGGGAACGGCGAGGAAGGCCGCCAGGACGCCGACGGACGACTGAAAAAATTCGTGACGTCGATCGGCCAGGATATCGCCAGCACCAAGAAATACTTTTTTCCAATCACCATCAGCAAGGGCGAGGTGGCCGTCACCAGTTACATGCTTTTCGCCCTCGTCCCGCCGGGCACCAATGCCACCAAAGATGTGGCCGTCATCGATCTGCCCGCGGGCGAATACTTGACTTTCACGATGGCCAAATCCGATTTCGACGGCGATTGCGAGGCCAGTTACGGCCACATGCAGGAAGCGATGAAGGGGTGGCTTAAGGAAAACGGACGCCAACTCGACATGAAAAAAGTCATCGGATTGATCGATGAAGACTACGTCGACGGATACGAGATGTACAACATCTACTTTCCGATCATATAAAAGAACTTATGCTCACCATCAGCCATTTCAGCAAATCGTACACCAAGGGCAAAAAAGCCTGCGACGACGTCTCGTTAGAAATCCTGCCGGGCGACATTTTCGGCTTCGTCGGCCATAACGGCGCCGGCAAGACGACGTTGCTCAAAGCCATCGCCGGGATTCTTGACTTCGAAGGCGGGGAAATCACGATCGACGGCCATTCGATCAAGAAGGAGCCGCTGGAAGCCAAACGCTTGTTTGCCTACATCCCCGACAACCCCGACATTTACGAATCGCTGACCGGAATCCAGTATCTGAATTTCATCGGCGACGTCTATCTCGTCCCGAGCGACAAACGGAAACTTCTGATCGACGAATACGTCCAGATGTTCGAATTGTCCGATGTCCTCAACAATCCGATCGCCAGCTATTCGCACGGCATGAAGCAGAAGATCGTCATCATCGGGGCTTTGATTCACGAACCGCGGTTGCTGTTGCTTGACGAACCGTTCGTCGGCCTCGACCCGAAAGCCAGCTTCTTGCTGAAACAAGTGTTCAAATCGATGTGCGCGAAAGGCACGGCCATTTTCTTTTCGACGCACGTGCTCGAAGTCGTCGAAAAACTCTGCAACAAGATCGCCATCATCAAAAAAGGCAAAATCGTCGCCTTGGGGGATACCGACGACATCCGCCAAGACAAGAGTCTCGAAAGCATTTTCATGGAGATTGACCGGGAAGCATGACCTTCGCCCGCTTGTTCAAGGTTCTCATCAAGGAGAACTTGTCGCTCAAACGCTTATTCGGGTTTGCGCCCAAAGACAACAAAGTCAAGGCGTTCCTGATCGGACTGGCTATTTTATATGCCGTCGGAGCGATGTTTTTCGGCTTCGGGTATCTCTTTTTCGATTTAGGCGCCGTCTTGGCGGCCGCCGACAAACTGGAGATCCTCTTAAGTTTCATCTATACATATGCCGTCGGCATGAGCGCCTTGATGATCTTGCTGCGCGCCAACGGGTACCTTTTCCAATACAAGGACTACAGCGTGCTGGGACCGCTGCCGATCAAACCGCGGGTCATCATGGCCGTGAAAATGGCAATCATGCTGATCGTGCTGTATCTGCCATCGCTGATCATCACGTTGCCGATCACCGTCATCTATTTCTATTACGCCGGCATCGACGTCTTGTCGCTGGCGATGTTTTTGATCCTGTTCATGATCATCCCGCTCGTGCCTGTTTCGCTCGTGTCGTTTTTGTCGTATCTCATTGCCCGGGTGACGGCGCGCGCCCGCCATCGCAACATCATCAACATCATCTTGATGTTTTCGATCGTCATCGGCTTCATGGTTTATTCGTTTTCGTCATCGGGCGATCCCGACGTCAACCCGCTGACGGGGCAAGTCACGGCGATCGAGGGCATGGCCGCCGTCTATTGGCCGATGGCGTGGTTCGCCAATTCCGTCCATAACCACGCTTGGCTCGATTTCGCGTTTCTGACGCTGAGCCATTTGATTCTTTTCGGGGCGTTCGTGTTCGTCGTCGGCCGCCTGGCCGTGAAAACCAACCAGCAAGGCGGCGTCATCGTCACCGCAAAGAATAATCCCCATTACAAAGTCATCGAGCAAGGCGTCTACAAAACATTGATCGGCAAGGAGTTCCGCAAATTCATTGGCGTCCCGCTTTATGCCATGAACAGCGGCATCGGCGTCGTCTTGATGCTGATCTTAGCCATCGTCAGCCTGTTTTATCAAAACGCTTTGGGCGAATTCCTCCCGATGTTGGCCACCGAGGGTTTCGGGGGCACGATGGTGATTGTCATCTATGTCGGCTTTTGCGTCGCCATGACCTTCACCCCGGCCATCTCGCTTTCGCTTGAGGGCAAGAACCTGTGGGTCCTCAAGAGTCTGCCGCTGCCGTCGTCCCGCATCATGTGGTCTAAAATAACCTTCAACCTCCTCTTGGCGGTTCCCGCGAGTTTGATCGCCATCCTGCTGTTTTCGCTATCGCTCAAAATCAATGTCTGGGAAACGGCGTTATTGCTGCCATGGGCGGTTAGCTTCGGCTTCGCCATCAGCGTTTTCGACGCCATCTTGAACTTGCTTTTCCCGAAGATCCAGTTCATCAACGAAGTCGAAGTCATCAAACAGAGCATCGCCGCCTTGTTCGCGGTGTTCGGTGGTTTCTTTTTCGTGGCCTTGAACGCCGTCGGTTATTTCTTCCTGACGCCGATCGCCGGTTCTTTGGTCGCCTTGGGTGCCGCCGTCGTCCTCAATGGCGCATTAGGCGGCCTGATGGCGCTGTTCGTTCATAAAAACGCCGACCGCTACATCCGGAAACTTTAAAAAAACGGCCTTAGCCGTTTTTAATTATCGCTTTCTTCGCCGTATATGAACGGATTGACGTCATAGGGGACGTTTTTGCCGTAACGGTGGTTGAGTTCGTGGACGTACATCCGATTGGCCTCGAACGCCGATTCGTGCAGAAACGGGTAACGGACGCTTCTTATTCGCGAATAGCCTTTGTCGTAGGCGACGACGAATTCGAGGGCGTCCAACAATTTGTCGAACAGCGACAGATTGGTCACGGCGACTCCCATCGTTTGCTCCACAAGTTCGAAATCGTCCTCGTTGAGCAGGTGGTAAGGCAGTTTCATGTCGATGTGGAAGCCGTCGACCAAACCTTCGCGGGCGAGGGTTTTCATCTTGTTGAGCTCGACGCCGGTCGTGTAGATGATAATCGGCTTGGCGCTGGCCGCGCGGATCATGCCGAAATCGGTCCGCAAATCGTCAAGGCTCGCCCGCAGGAACTCGCCGCCGCTGAAAACGATGTAATCGTAAAGAGCATCCTGGCTTTTGACGAACTGCAGCACGTCCTCGATGCCATACGTCTCGATTGGTGTTTGCTCAATCAATTCCTTGTAATTGAAGCAATGGAAACAATGAAAAGCGCACCCGGTCAGCCCATGGATGAGTAAGACCGGGTGTTTCGTGATTTCCGATAACGACAGGATGAGTTTATTGTAGTATTTGATCATCTTGGACGAGCGGTTTGGCGTCTTCGATCGGCTGCAGGGCGTCCTCGGTGTGGAAACGGCGCCGTTGCGCCCAGTCGTGACGGCGGGCTTTGCTCCAGAAATTGTAATCGCCGCGGTAATAGCCTTTGTCGTCGATGTGGATCTTCTTGCGGGCGATCATGCGGACGTAACCGATGACGCGGCTATAGGTGGCGATGTCGTCGCTGGCGCACACCGGGCATTTTTCGATTTGGCGCGCGTCCGTAGCCACGATTTTCTGGCCACAGGCCAGACAGCTCGTGATCGTCGGCGTCAGCGTGATGTAATTAATCGGCTTCGTGAAGATGTTTTGAATGTATTGCGACAAGACGTCAGGTTCGATTTCCGATTCGAGGAAATGGTGGAGGATCGACCCGGAAGTGGCGTAGCCTTGGAACTCGGCGGCGTTCTCGATCTGCTTCGTGAAGTCATCCTCGCTGAAGGGGAGCATGCATCCGGACGTCAGGAACACGTTGTCGGCCTCGCCTTGGACGAAGATCGTCTTCCCTTGGGCTTTGGCCCATTTGACGTCGCTCCGGGCCAGCTTGATGCCGGCGTTCTCGGCCGGGGCGTACTCGATGCCGCAGGCGACTTTGTCGCGGACGATGAAGTCGTTGATGATTTCGGTCATGTACTGCATCAGCTCGTGGGCGTATTTCTTGCCGAGCTTGTCGTTCATGCCGGCGGGATAGCCGACGTTGACCAATCCTTCGTGCATTCCGGTGACCGCGAAAACATTGAAATAATTCTTGAGATTGGCGTTGAGAGCGAAGAAGGTTGGATAGAGCTCGCAGTGGTCCTCGACCCATTTGCGTTTGGCCAGATGGCCTTCCTGCATCACTTCAAGGTATTCGCGGATTTTCGCCTTCAGCAGCTGGTCGTCGTGGCCGAATTCAATCAGCATCCGGTTCATGTTGAGGTTGAGGACCTGGATCGCTCCGACGTTGCCGACCGAGGAGCCGAAGATGCCGCCGCCGGCGCGCGATAAGGTGCTCAAATCGATGTTCAAGCGGCAGCATAGCGACCGGGAGACCGAGGGATCCTTGCCTTTGATGTAGGGATTGAGGCTCGTGTAGCGCGAATCCTTGAACGGAGCGGTCCGGAAGTTCTCGAAATAGACGCCGCCCCATTGGTACATCTTGCGGAGCAGGTGCAGGAACACCTCGTTATGGAAATTGAAGTCGTCGTCGATTTGGACCGTGATCAAGGGGAACGTCAGCGGGATGCCGTTTTTGGTCCCTTTGGCCATGGCGTCGATGAAGGCGACGTTGATGCGATCGAAATAGCGGGACGGGATCTCGCTATACTTGTAGGGCATGCCCTCGCCGCCGATGACGACGTATTCGTGCTTGATCTCTTCCGACGGTTTTCCGAATTCGAGCGTGCAGTTCGAGAAAGCCGATTCGCTGCCCGAGCGGAGCGGGAGATTCAACTCATAAATGAGTTGGTACATCAGCTTGGTCAATGTCTTGTCGGTGTAGAACTGGCCGTTGCGTTCCTCTTCGTATAGATAGGAAGCCATGACCGTCGTCATCTGCGAAAGCATGACGGCGCCCGACACTTGCTGGCTCATCAGGGTCACCATGTTGCTGAAATGGCGGATTAACGTCGGAATCGAGCTCGCGGCGTCCGACTCCAACATGTTCTTGGCGATGCTCGGGAGCCCGCGGGCGGCGATGTCCTTGCAGGAGACCGATTGGCAATAGGAGCTCAACTGCTTGTCGTGGATGTAGACGACGCCGTCCTCGTAAAGCTCGACGAGCCGTTTCGGCAGGATGTGCGTCATCAAATACTCTTCCTCGGCCTTGTTGGAAAGGTTCTTTCGCAACAAAGGAAGGGAGTAAACGAAATTGGAGTTTTCGCGCTTGAGGTAATCGGCGCGCTTATCATCATCGTTGCCGATGAATTTGTCGATCAGTTCTTCCGTTGTTTTGAACATTCCCATAAGCGTGCCTCCGCGCTATCCAGGCCCATAATCATCAGCGGGTGATTAAAAGAGCGACTTAGGTCAGAAACCGTGTCCGATATGGCGACCCCGGATGTCTATCTAAGGGATAGTTTTCCACATTATCCACAATTGAAAATGTGAATTCAACCCCAAAAGGCTTGAAAATGTTTACAATTGGCGGCCGCGTTCCGCCCGTGAATTTTCATAGTTCTTTTTTAGTATTTTTTAAATGCGTTGACGACGCGCTTTTATTTTTATAAGTAAAAATTTAGTAATGTAAGCGAGACCGAAATGGCGGCAAGCGCTTTTTGAGGCGAAACAAGCGCGGCGCGGCGGAGTATAATAAACGCATACAACCAAACAAGAGGTGCCCCCATGAGCAAAACGTTCGACCTGTCGCCCCAAACGACGAAGGAACTCCTCAGGATGCAACGCGACGAGGAAACCGCCCATCTGGTTTACCACCGGCTGTCCCGCCGCATCAAAGATCCCGAAAACAAAGAAATCGTCTATCGCATCGCCTTGGACGAGAAACGGCACGCCCAAACGATTGCCTCCTTCACCAATAAGGAAGGAAAACCGCGGATGGGGCGAGTCCGCTTCCTATCGTTCGTGTCATGGCTTTTGGGCTTCACCTTCGCGATCAAGATTCAGGAAAGGTCCGAAGCCAAAGCCCAAATCGACTATGGTCGCGTCATCGCCGAAGTGCCACCGATCGCCGCCATCCAAAAAGACGAAGACGAGCACGAGAACAAACTAATCGGCATGCTCAACGAGGAACGGCTGAATTTCGTCGGCTCGATCGTCTTGGGGATGAACGACGCATTGGTGGAGCTGACCGGGGCTTTGGCCGGCTTGACTTTGGCTTTCAACGACATGAAAATCATGATTCTGTCGGGCTTGGTGACCGGTTTGTCGGCCTCCTTTTCGATGGCGGCCAGCGATTATCTGTCCGCCCGGGCCGAAAACGATCCCAAGGCGCTTCGAAGCGCATTATATACCGGCGTCACCTATCTGATCACCGTCTTGCTGCTCGTGCTGCCATATCTTCTTTTCCTCAACAGTCCGAATCCGGCCATCGACAAATGGATTGCCCTCGGCATCATGCTCGGCACCGTCATCGTCATCATCGCCGGCTTCAACTATTACTTGTCCGTCGTCAAGGAATACGACTTCAAAAAGCGGTTTCTGGAGATGGCTTTGATCAGCGTCGGCGTCGCCGGTTTCGCGTTTTTGGTCAGTTTCCTTTTGTCAATGGCCCTAGGAATTTAATTTCTCAAAGCAATCGCGGCAGTAGCCGTAGACCGTCATGTCGTGGTGCGTGATCGTGAAACGCTCTTTTTGGGCGATCTCTTTGGTCAGCGCGTCGAGGTGGCAATCGAGCGGGACCATTTTCTGGCATGACCGGCAAATCATGTAGTGATGGTGGATGCCGTCGTTGACATAATAATAGGCGCTGCCCTCGATGACGCTTTTGCCAAGCACGCCTTCCTGGTGGAGATAATCGAGGTTGCGGTATACCGTCGAGAGATTCATCGCCTCTCCTTTTAACAGCGCCATGACGAGCTCGGCGCTCAGGGGTTTAGGCGAACGCTTCAGGATATCCCAGACCATTTGACGTTTTTTCGTGGTGCGCATGCCTTTACCTCCGCATGATCAATTTGATCAAGGCGCCGCCCAAGACGGCCACCGCGTACAAGACGACGATCGTCGCCCCGACGGGCAAACCCAACGGATGGGCGATGAATATTCCGATGATGACGACTGTCAGGGAACTGACCAAACCGATCAAGAGCGTGCCCTTAAAGCTGACGCTCCATTGGCTGGCGAAAATCGAGGGGAAGATCGTCAAGGCCGAGATCATGAGCACACCGATCGTCCTGACGCCGGTGACGATGAAAAAAGCCGTCAAGGCCGCCAAGGCATAATTGAGCCAGGCGACTTTGATTTTGCTGAAACGGGCATAATCTTGATCATAAGTGACGAGCAGGAGCGACCGGTAGTTCCAAATCACGAAGACGGCGCTCACCGCTAAAGCGATCAATGACAAAATGAGTTCCGTCGTCGTCGCCGTGAAGATGTTCCCGACGAGCATGCTCTCGATCGAGATGTTGAACCCCGCTCCTTTTTTGACCAAGATGAGGCCGATGGCGAACGCTGTCGCCGAGACGATGCCGATGGCGGCGTCGCCGTTGATGTTCTTGCGGTTGGCGAGGTATTTGATCAAGAGACTGGCGCCGATGACAAGCGGAAGCGCGATCAATAACGGCTCGCCTTGGAGCAAAATCCCGAGCACGATGCCGGTAAACGAAATGTGGGCCAAACCATCGCCGATCATTGCTTGGTGGTTCAAGACGATGAACGGGCTGAGCAACGCGGCCGCCAGCCCAAGGGCGATGCCGATGAGAAACGCTTGCTGGATGAAACCGTAACCGAGGAAATCAAGCATGGTGGTGGCCCTCGTGCTCGAATGTTTGAAAATCGCGATAGGAGCCGCAGAAACGGACTTCCTGGTCGACGTACATCGTGCAATCGCCCACGGAAACGGCGTCGGTCAGGTCGTGGGTCACGTTGACGATGGTCGCTCCGCGTTTCGCGTGAATCTCCTTAAGAAGAAGATAGAATTTTTCCCGGAAACTCGGATCCAAGGCCGACGTCGGCTCGTCGAGGACGATGACCCGCGGTTCCGAGATCAAAGCCCGGACGATGTAAACGCGCTGCTGCTGGCCGCCCGAAAGATAGGACATGCTTTTATCGTAAAGATGGCCAATCTCCATTTTGTCGAGCCAGGCTTTGATGAGGGCGACGTCTTGCTTCGAGGGTTTTAGCTTTGGGCGCGCGAAACCACTATAGATGACTTCGGAAACCGTGATCGGGAGTTTCTGGTTGATGTTGGCCTTTTGGGGCAAATACCCCATTGTCGCATCCGACCGGACAATCGTGCCTTCGCTCGGTTTCAAAAGGCCGACCAGGAGCCTGATTAAAGTCGTCTTGCCGGAACCGTTTGGCCCGACGATATGCATGAAATCGCCTTCCTTGATATGAAAACTGACGTTTCTTAGCGCTTGGAAATCCCCGAAATTCACGGAGACGTTTTTGAATTCGATCATGTCAGCGGCCCTCCAGCGCCTGTTTGATATTGGCAATATTACGTTGATATAAGTCGATGTAAGAAACATCGTTTTGGTCATCGACGGGCGACCGATTGTGGTAATTGTGCAACTCGAGCAGCGTCAACGCGTAGTCCTGGCGCGCCAGTTCAGCCTGAATTGCCAAAGCCGCCCGCGGCTGGACCATTTCCTCGATGAACAAATAGTGGGTGCCGGATTCCTTGATGGCCTCGGTGAAAGCAATCAACTGGCGACTGTCCAAATCTTCGTCGGGTTTGAAATCCTCGAACAGCGGAACGATGTCGAGATGGTGGCGGGCGCCAAAAAG
>Ga0172371_10000581_pt1 | contig 57195 bp, 45 predicted proteins | sample Lak12m_FD_114543 | JGI IMG/M metagenome (GOLD analysis project Ga0172371, IMG submission 114543) | Freshwater microbial communities from Kabuno Bay, South-Kivu, Congo - kab_022012_12m | ecosystem: Environmental > Aquatic > Freshwater > Lake | place: Democratic Republic of the Congo: South-Kivu... | reverse complement strand
TGAGCAAGAAGCCAATTCAATTTTGTCCAAGATTACGGAGAATCAGGCGCAAATTTTTATTGAGTCGCTCAAAGATCTTAAGAGCGGCGGGGTTAAGGAGACGTTGGATATTCAAATTTCGGATGCGGCTGGAATCAGGCCTTATGAAATGTTTTCTGGTGGCGAGGCCTTTAGAATTGATTTTGCCTTGCGAATAGCAATCTCCAAACTTTTGGCTCGTAGGGCGGGTACTGCACTGCAAACATTAATTATTGATGAAGGCTTTGGTTCTCAAGATGAAGATGGTCTTTCAAGGCTTATGGAAGCAATTTATGCTATCCAGTCAGATTTTGCCAAGGTCATTGTGGTTTCGCATTTGAATGAGATGAAAGACAGATTTCCTGTGCATTTCATTGTAGAAAAGAATTCATTTGGATCAACGGTAAGAGTCGAAGAACGAGGATAAAAAAAGGGTCCTGCTTTTTTACGGCAAGACCCTTATCATTTTTAAACTATAAATGTTTTTTATTGGTGTACTTTAAAATAGTTCACTAAATAGTTTGCTTGTAGGAATCCAAGTAAATGTTTTAAGAGCGTTTTCAGGTTGATCATGGTTGGCAAATGTTTGGTTTTTAAGCTCTTGTGTATCGAACTTAATAACGCGTTTGCCGTAACCGCGTGGTTTGTTGAGCCCTTCTTTGTAAGCTTTGTAAGCTTTGTATTTTTTGTAAGCAAAGATTAACGCTGTCGCTGTTGTGGCGGCTAGAGCTGTTGTTGTTATGTTGTGTCTTTGAATTATTGATGGCAGCCAGCTGTATATTTTTGGAAGCATGCGACTTGTAAAAATGGCTAAGCTTGATTTTTTTGAGCTCAATGCTTTACTACCCATTGATGCGAGTTTTGCCATTCCCCATGAGCACCATCCAGCTGTTTGTGGTATTTTCATGGCTGACCCAAATGTTATTATGTCTGGGTGGTTTTTACGAAATTTTGCAAAGAATCCTAAAGGTGGCTCTGCTGCAGGATTTCCTTGAAATCCATCAAATATTGTTAATATATTGCTATACTGATTTGCATAGAATCTTATATTACCGAATGTAAAAGTAAATATTGGATAAGCATTTATGACATTGTTTTTAACACTGATCCTTGTTGCTTTTGGTAATTGTGAGACCATGGTTTCTGGCAACCCCTTAAGCTGACAATTTTCCATTTCGAGGTATTGCAGTTCAACCAGTCCTGAGAACGCGTCTTCTTGAATTTCAAGTTGGTTATAACTTAGGGTGAGAGTTGTTAAATTTCTTAATCCATAGAAGGATTTTTTCTCTAACTTAAGCTTACGTGGCATACCTACGTTGCAACCCCATTCATAAGGTTTGTCTTCGCTTGCGTATCCAGCTTGTCCGCTTAAACATAGCCATTGTAAGGCTTCTGAACCGTTAAAACAGCCAGGCTGTATTATACTTATGCAGTTGCCATCCAAGAGCAAAGTCGTAAGTCTTTTAAGACCTTTCAGTGGTAGGATACCTATCTCATCTTCAACTCTGTCATATGATATTGTGATTAGTCTGTTGCCTCTTAATGATAAGTGTCTAAGTTCTGGTAAATTTTCGAAAGCAGCTTTACCATTTTGACAATTTTTTATTGCGTTGCCATCTAGGTTTAAATATTCAAGTTTTGGGCATGATGAAAATGAATGGTTTGTTGCTTGTTCTAGTCCACAAAATGAAAGATCTAAAAACTTTAGCGCTTCAAATTTGGTTGTTGCAGTCGCACTATCTAGCTTTTTTATTTCTGGGTTACCAGCAAGAATTAAGTATTCTAACTGTTTTTTATTTTGTTCGAATTCATCAAGCCTTTCAATTTTAAAGCCTTTATTTTGAGAAAGGTTTAAAGACGTCATTTCTGTGAAACATTCTAGATGTAGTTTGCTTGGATTTTCAATTTTATTTTTACTTAAGTTTACTATTTTTAGGGCTGCAAATGTCTCGTCACGTTGCAACGGAGTTGTTAACTCAGTGATTTGATTTTCAGACACATTTAAGCTTTCCAAGTTTGGAAAATATCTAAACAGTAGTTGTAGTGAAATTTTCGTAAGCTTGTTTTTTGATAAATTCAAATGCTTGACCTTGTCGCCATGCTTTGTCTGAGCCTGAGTTGTTGGCTCTGTTGTGGTTAAGGTTGATAGCATTGCTTCAGTCAGCTCCTGCGCGTCGCCGAGTTTTTCTGAAAGGTCTAGCATTTCATTTTGAATCATGTTTGGGCTGACTGTAACTGGTGCTGCTGGTGCTGGTGCTACTGGTGCTGGTGCTGCTGGTGCTGGTGCTGCTGGTGCTGGTGCTGCTGGTGCTGGTGCTGCTGGTGTTGCTGGTGCTATAGCAGTTTTTTTGCTGCGAAGCCATGAAGGCCATGCATTGACGTTGGCTGTTGTAAGGCCAACAAGCAGTGTGAATAAAACTACAAAAAAAGATTTGTTTGTTACTGTTTTCATATTGTGTCCCCCATGTTTAAGATTAATAAAATTTAATTTTTAATATTTTTTAAAATAGGCTTAAACTTTGATGTTACTTGTGACAAAATAACAATTTAATCTTGATACTCGTCCCACATTGTCACCCTGAATTTATTTCAGGGTCGCATCGTTTAACGTGGATCCTGAAACAAGTTCAGGATGACAACTTAGAACAATTGAGTTTCTTAACTTTTGTTATGGTGTCTCTTTAATATGCACTTAAAAAAAGGATCCCCATCCCATATAAAACAAACACTTTTAAAACTTAATTTCAGTTTGTACTGATAGTAGTTTTTGTGTCTATTTCAAAATACATGTCAATTCTATAGATTTTTTCAATTCTAGTCAAAAGGGTGGGGGTATGGATAATCTGTGCTTGTCTGATGGCTTATCCAGAACTATACTCTGGTCTATGAATTTTATGACCAATCACCCCAGCTTTGGAGTTTAAAATGGCTTTGATGTTTATTTTCGTTGTTTATCAGATTTTGTTGTTGCTGAGCTTGCCGTTTGTTGCCTTTTATATGTTGCTTAGAAAATTTAAGGGCAAGCCAGTATTTGGTAATGTTTTGCAACGAATTGGTTTTGTGCCCAGTGTTAAAGGCCAAAAGGTCGTTTGGTTCCACGCGGTTTCGGCTGGGGAGGTTTTGGCCATTTCTCATTTAATCAAGCAAACGAAGCAGCAACATCCTGATTATCTTTGTTATTTGACCGTAGGTACGCTTGCGGGTAAAAAAATGGCGAATAAAAATGTTGAAGCTGATTTTATAAGTTTTATGCCATACGATTTTTTACCATGCGTTTGGATTGCCATGATGCGAGTGCGCCCATTGGCGATTGTTTTAGTTGAAGCTGAACTGTGGCCCAATTTTTTAATGATGGGGCATTGGTTTGGTTCAAAAATTTATTTATTGAATGCTCGCTTGAAAGATAAGTCATTTGGGAAGTTTAAAAGATTGAAATCGTTTTTTTCTCCGCTGCTACAGCTTTTTGATGGAATATACACACAAACGCAATTGGACAAGCGCAGATTTGAGATGCTTGGGATTTTGCCCGAACGTCTAGTAGTTTTGGGTGACATCAAGGCTTTTAACTACATGGAACGGCGCAATGAAACAATTGGATATGAAAAAACAGACGAAGAGAAATCGCGCGTGCTGCTAGCTGGTTCCATCCATCCAGGCGAGTTAAAAATTTATTTAAAACTTTACAAAAAACTTAAACAAACACATCCAGCATTGAAGTTGATTCTTGCTCCGCGCCATTTTCACTGGAAGGCTGAATTGCTTGATGAGCTTGGTAAATTGCCATTTAAATTTTTTGTTTGGGATGATGTAAATCATTTGCATAAAAACTTTGATGAGCTGTGGCAAGAGTATGACATACTAGCTGTTTGCAAGCTTGGTGAGTTATTTAAGCTGTATTCAGCGGCGGACATTTTTTATCTTGGTGGAACGTTTGTTCCGGTTGGTGGCCATAATCTTTTGGAACCAGCTGTCTGGGCAAAGCCTTCAATAGTTGGGCCTGACTATCATACATGCATTCGAGTTGTGGATGAGCTTGAAAAAGTTGGTGGTTTGTTCAAGGTTCGTAATGAACAGGCGCTTTTTGATAAAACTTCGCTTTTAATTGAAAATGCCCCACTGCGCCATCAAATGGGCAATAGGGCATTAGATTGGGTCAAAAACGAAGCTTTAAGTGTCAGCCAACAACTAAGTTCGTTTTTGACGAAATTTTAATCAAGCCTTAGCTTTTTTCTTTTTTTTACTTGCTGCTTTAGCTGATTTTGATTCTTGTTTTAAAAAAGGTTTTTTGCCAAACGCGTGATCAAAAACTGTGTCGACTGTATCCGCGTATTCAACGTGCAGGGACTTGTCGAGTTCGTTGCTAAATTCTTTGATGTCTTTTTCGTTTGGCTTAGGTACTACGACAGTTGTCATTCCCATCCTGGTGGCGGCTAATAGCTTTTCTTTAAGTCCACCAACAGCCAGAACCCTTCCTCTCAAAGTTATTTCACCTGTCATTGCAACAGTGTGTTTGATGGGGCTTTGTGTTAGTGCTGACAAAATTGCTGTGGCCATTGTTACACCAGCAGAAGGACCATCTTTTGGAATTGCGCCTTCTGGAACGTGCACATGGATGTCTACATCGGAATAAAAGTTTTCCTTAAGACCAAATGCTTTTGCCTTTGATCTAATGTAGCTTAACGCTGCCTGTGCAGATTCCTGCATGACTTCGCCAAGCTGACCTGTTAGTGTTAGAGCGCCTTTACCCTTCATGACGGTTACTTCAATTTCCATAACGTCACCACCAACCTCGGTCCATGCTAACCCTGTAGCAAGTCCAGAGAGATCTTCGCGGCGTTTTTCATCTTGTTTATAAATTGGCACGCCCAGCCATTCTTCAACTTTTGCTTCAGTAATTTCAACTGATTTGAGTTTTTTATTTTTCAATAAATCTTGAATACATTTGCGAAGAAGCTTTGCAATGATTCGCTCTAGTTGTCTTACACCAGCTTCCTTTGTGTATTCACTGATTATTTTTTTTAACATTGAGTCAGGAAAGCCGATCTGGTCAATTTTTAGAGCATGTTCTTTCATAAGCTTAGGAAGTAAAAACTCCTTAGCGATTGCAAGCTTTTCAGGTTCTGTGTAGCCGGAAAGACTTATGATCTCCATACGATCAAGCAATGGGTAAGGAATGTTATCCACAACGTTTGCAGTGGTTATGAACATAACTCGCGAGAGATCGTATTCAACTTCTAAGAAATGATCGGAAAAAGATTTGTTTTGCTCTGGATCGAGTACTTCTAGCATTGCGGATGCAGGGTCGCCTCTAAAATCCATTGCCATTTTATCAATCTCATCAAGAACAATTACGGGATTTATTACCTTGGCTTTCTTCATAGCCTGAATAATTTTTCCTGGCAATGCACCAATGTAGGTTCGACGATGTCCGCGTATTTCTGCTTCATCTCGTAAACCGCCCAAAGAAATTCTAATCATTGGTCGGCCAAGCGCTTCAGCTATTGATTGAGCTAATGAAGTTTTACCAACACCAGGAGGACCGGCAAGACAAATAATTGGCGATCGTTTTAGAGTTTGGCCAGCAAATTTACGTGCAGCCAAAAATTCGATTATTCGCTCTTTTGGTTTCTTCATGCCTGAATGAGATGAATTTAAAATTTTTTCAGCTTGTACAAGGCTCAGGCTATCTTTTGCTGCTTGAGTCCAAGGCACCGAAAACAACCAGTCTATGTAGTTGCGACTTACGGCTGCTTCTGGTGAATTTGGTTGCATTTGTTCCAAGCGCTTTATTTCGGATTCAACTTTTTCTGCAGCTTCATCTGAAAGCTTTAAAACTTTTATTTTTTTGCGCATCTCGTTTAGTTCGTGCTGGAAGTCTTCTCGGCCAAGCTCTCTTTGAATTGCTCGCATTTGCTCGGTGAGGTAGTAGTCCTTTTGATGCTTTTCAACTTGGCTCTGGACGCGTTTACGAATACTGCGTTCTGTTTTCAAAATTGTTATTTCTTTGTTCAGAAATACGCAAAGCTTGAGTGTGCGATCCTTGAGGTCTGTTATTTCAAGGATTTCCTGACGCTCTTCAAATGTTAAATGCATTTGGACTGCGATTGAGTCAGTAATTTGATCAAGATCAGCAGCACCATCAAAAAGTGAAAGAAGGTCTGATGGTACTTTTTCATTAAGTCCTACGTACTCTTTAAACAAGTCGTGCAAGTTTTTTGCAAGTGCACGTTCTTCGGCTTCATCTTTTATTGGTTGCGAAGTGAAATCATATGCAGTTACTTCCATGAATGGGTCTGTTTGTCTTACATCAACCATTCTTGCTCGGCAGACACCTTCAATAAGGAGCTTTAGTGTACCATTTGGCAACTTTGCTACTTGTAAAATGATGGCTCGTGTACCGATTGTAAAAAGATCTGATGGCTTAGGTAAATCCAAACTTGGAACTTTTTGTGCTGTGACAAAAATTTCTTTGTCACCAGCGGCTGCTTTTTCAATTGCTCGTATGGAAATATCCCTACCAACAACTACAGGAATTACGCTTTTTGGAAGAGCAACAAGATTTTTTAGCGGCAAAACCGGTAAAATCCTTGGCTCTGTTGATATATTTATTTGCTCCATGAAACTTTTTATTCTATCTAAATTGTTTAACTTTATTATACTTTTCAAGGTAAAAATTCTTAATAAAATAATAAGCTAAAAAAGGTTGATAGGCAAGCAAACCCTTTTAGGGCCAAAATCATGCTAAAATCATTAATAAAAAATCGCAGTTATGACAGAAAAGCCATAAAAGCCTTTGAAATATGTAGAAAACAGATAGACAATAGAATTGACTTTTTGGCATAAGGCCCTATACTTCAGTTTCGGCAACTTAGGTGTGCCTAACAAGCGCCCCAAAGAGATCATCATGAATTACAGCGTATTTTAGTGAGATCACTCCTTGGGCGATGTTAAACCGCAATGGGTTGGGCAAATTGAATATAAACAGGTATGGATTATATTTTAATGGGAGTGAATATGATAAGTAGGATGTTTAGCGGTTTTAAAGATCTTTGGACTATTAAAGAAAAGTATAGAGAAAAGGTTTTTTTCCTGTCATTGACTTTCCTACTTATGACGGCCTGTTTTGTTATATGGCATCCACTTAAGCAAGCTATTTTCTCAAAGATGGTTGGCGCATCATTCGTGCCAGAAGCAAAATTGTACTCAATATTAATTCTGATTCCCTTGTTGTTGCTTTATTCCAAGTTGGTTGATTGGTTAAGACGTCACCAATTGCTTTACGTCTATATGATGTTTCATGGTTTAGGTGGTATAGTTTTTTATTTTCTACTATCTCATCCCGTCTACGGTATAGCAAATACTCAGGCTAGCCCGGACCGTTTTGTCGGTTGGGCTTTTTATTTTTTCATGGAAAGTTTTGATGCTTTGTTTGCCTCTAGTTTTTGGTCATTTGCTGATTCTGTTAATAATCCAAAAGATGCCAAAAATTACTATGGCTTTTTTGTGAGTGGGTCAAAATTGGGCGGTTTTGTGATGGCTGCGATTTTGTATCTTGTATTGACCTACAGTAGTGTACAGGATCATATGGCAATATTGCCGGTTTCATTGTTGCTTGGTAGCTTTCTTTTACTTGCGGCTGCTTGTGCAGTGTACTTACTGATAAAAAGAGTTCCAGAGAATTTTTTACATGGTTATGAACAGGTTTATCAACTTGAAAAAACAAGGCCAGAAGAAGAGGCAAAAAAAACTTTTGCAACTTCGGCAAAAGGTTCTCTTAACGGATTGATTTTAATGATCAGGAATCCTTACGTGCTAGGTATCTTTGCGCTTGTTATGTGCGCAGAAGTTATTATTGTTATTTTTGATTGGCGCGTAATGATGTTTGCGGATGCAAGTAATCCTGGTGTTGGACAGTTAACTGCATTTTATGCCTTTTATTACATGGTAATGAATTTTATCGGTTTAATCATATCGGCTTTTGGCACAACACCGATATTGAGAGTTTTGGGAATTCAAGTTTCACTTTTTGCATTTCCTGTTATTTGCTTGCTGCTTATGATTGCAAGTTTCTTTTTTCCTAGTGCAGCTACATTTTTCTGGGTATTGGTTGCGCTTAAGGCTTTTAATTTTGCATTCAACCACCCAACCCGCGAAGCTTTGTATATTCCGACTACTAAAGAAATAAAATTTAAGGCGAAGACTTGGACTGATGCGTTTGGTGCAAGATTAGCAAGAAGTACTGGTTCTATTTTTAATTTATCAATAAAAAGTGCCTCCGCTAGTTTCGCTATTTTTAGTAGTTTGATTTTGTGCATAAGTGTCACAGGCTTCTGGATAATAGTTACCTATTTTTTGGGTAGAACATTACAAAGTGCTATTGACGAAAATAGAGTGATTGGCGCGGATAGTGTTGATGCAGTTAAGCCTGCAAAATAAGGATCTGATAAATAAATTTTAAATAAATAATTATGTAAGACTGCAGTTTTAGGTGTAGTTGCAGTCAGGGTGTATAGATGAAAGATTTGTTGAATGTTTGAAAGAATGTTAGATTCTTTTAGCGTTCGAGTTCAGAAGTGGCTTGATGTAGATGAATTCGATGCAAAAAAAATAATTTATTTTTCACTTGGTTTTTTATTTGTTATTAGCGCGAGTTCAGTTTTGCGAGCTCTAAAAACATCTGTTTTTTTGGGAATAGTCGGCAAAGAACATTTGCCTAAAACTTATTTGCTAAGCATTATAATTCTTGTTCCATGCATGTTTATCTATTCAAAATTGGTTGATAAGTTTAGGCGCCATCAGCTGGTTTACTTGATGCTTTTGATTTATGTAGTTGGTGGAATTATTTTTGCATTTCTTCTTGCCCATCCAGTTATAGGACTTAAAAATACGCAAACTAGCGGATATAGGTTTATTGGATGGTGGTTTGAATTTTTTATTGATTTTTATCAGGCATTGATCATTGGTACCTACTGGTCTTTTATTAATTCCATAAGCACAACAAAATTCGCTACAAAGTCATATGGTGTAATTGTTGCAACTTCGCGTGTTGGTGGTATTTTAGCACCAATTTTTGGTTTGCTTGTTACTAGATATTCTGGTTTGCCAAGTTGGCAAGCTGTTCCGTTTTTGATAATTGTTTCTTCGATTTTTTTAATAATTACAGCCCTTTTAATTTTTAAGGTTAAGCGATCTGTACCCAGGGAGCATATGCATGGGTATGTTAAAGAAAATAAGACTTCTGGCGTTATTGTTACGAAACCAAAGCATAGCGTTTTGGATGGTTTAAAGTTGTTAATATCTGAGCCTTATGTCCTTGGAATCTTTGGACTTGGTTTTTGTTTTGAAGTAATTTCCTGTGTTTTTGATTATCAACTACAGGTCCTTATGTCCATTGAGATGAATAATAACGTTATGGACATGAGCTCGTTCATGATGATTTATACAATCATGTTTCAAATTACAAGTTTGGCCTTTGCGGTTTTTGGAACAATTTCATTGTTGAAAAAATTTGGATTACAGATTTGTTTGATGATTGGGCCTGTTGTTGCTTTTGCTTCTGTAGCAGCATTTATGATTTTGCCAAGCTTGACAACCATTCTTGTAATCATGATAGCCCTAAGAGCAATGCATTATGGTTTCAACATGCCATTGCGTGAAATGCTTTATATTCCAACTGTTAAGGATATTCAGTTTAAGTCTAAGGGTTGGATTGATTCATTTGGTAGAACGTTTTCTAAGGCTTTTGGATCAGGGTTTAATGAATTTTCACGTTATTTACCAAATAGCTTGGGGTTGTTTTTGAGTTCAGCTTTTTCATTGTTTGTTATTTTAACATGGGTGATTACAGCATTTTTAATGGGCAAAAAATACATGCAAACAGTTGAAGATAAAAAAATTATTGGTGCTGTGGATCAGGATTCAGATTCAACAGTCAAATGAAAAATGCGTGAAAATTAATTGATAATTCTTGCCATTTACAATTAGTTTGTTAGAATTTATGGATGTTTTTGAAATTTTGTTTTAGTTGAGATTGTTTCTTCAACAAGGGTGGTAAAGTTTTTGCAAAAGCAAAAAAAACCTGAAGAGCAATAAACATAACCCCAAGGATATTAATATGACGACAAATACAAATACTCTAGTACTTAAGCCTGTAACGGCAGAAGTTCCAGCAATTGATTTGAAAGAAATGTTGGCCGCTGGTTTACATTTTGGACATAAAACATCTCGCTGGAATCCTAAAATGCGTCCTTTTATCTGGGGTGCAAAAAATAAAGTTCATCTTATCGACGTTTCCAAAACAGCCATTTTGCTTGAACGTGCTGGCAGTTTCATTAAAGAAACTTCAGCAACAGGCGGTGTTTTTCTGTGGGTTGGTACAAAAAAACCTGCTCAAAACATTGTAAAACAATTTGCTACTGAACTTGGAATGCCTTATGTAATCAACCGTTGGGTTGGTGGTACATTGAGTAACTTTGATCAAATTAAAAAAGCTATCACAAGATTATTGCATCTTCGCGACGTGGTCAAAAAATCATCTGGTCATTACACCAAAAAAGAAGTTGTAGTTTTGCAAAAAGAAATAGAGCGCCTTGAAAAGAACGTTGGCGGTATCATTGATTTAGCATATCCACCAGCAGGTGTGATTCTTGTTGATGCTGACAAAGAGCATTCAACTGTTAAAGAAGCTGGCCGCTTAGGTCTTCCTTTGATTGGTATGATCGATACAAATACAAATCCAACAGGTATGAGTTTGATTATCCCTTCAAACGATGATTCTCCTAAGGCTATTGCTTATGTTATGCATTATTTGGCTTGCTGTGCTGCGGCTGGTAAGAAAATTTATGCTGACAAGAAAGCTGAAGAACGTGAAGCTGCATTGGCTGCACAAAAAATAGCAAAAGACAAAATAGAAGCAGATCGCAAGGCTTATCTTGCATCAAAGGCGGCAGAAGTTAAAACTGTTGTTGCTAAAGAGGCTGTTAAGCCTGCAGCAGCTGTAGAATCCAAGCCTGTTGAAGCTCCTGTAAAAGCTAAGGTTGAAGCAGCGGCGCCAGCTCCTAAAAAAGCGGTTCCTCATGTTGCTCCTAAGGCTGAAAAGGCTGAAGTAAAAAAAGAAATTAAAAAATAAGTCTTAAGGAGAGATGGCTGAGTGGCTGAAAGCGCATGATTGGAAATCATGTATGTCCTGAAAGGGGCATCGAGGGTTCGAATCCCTCTCTCTCCACCATAATACTTATCTAGTAATAAAAGCTGGGTGAGGCAAGTCGGTGACTAGCATAAACTGTCAGGTCCGGAAGGAAGCAGCAGGGGTTTGTTCACTACTGTGCCTCGCCCTTTTTTTGTTTTTTGTACAACCGCTTGATTTTTAAAAAGTTGTCTTTAGAATGTGGCTTTGCGTGGTAAAATAAACAGGTTTAGTTGTGTGGTTTGTTTTTTACAAAAGGATTATTGTTATGAATAAATTTTTGACCTCGGTGGTCTTTGCTGTCCTTGCGGCATGCAATTTTAACGCAAATGGAATGCAATCTTCGGAAGCAAGACAGCGCGAAGCATTGTTGGGCTTAACTTCCAGGGCTGATGCGGCTATTGCATTGAAGTTGGATGAACTCGAACACAGTCTTTTGGTTAACGGTAAAAAAGATGCAGATTTAACTCGTCAGGTTACAGAACTTCGTGAGATGGTCAAAACCTTGCAAGCTCAAACAAAAAGAACCCACAAACTGCGTAACACAATTTTAATTTTGACGACTTTGGCTGTTATTGCTCAGCTTGGATATTCTGGTTATAACACATACAAGAAGGTTCAGGCTAAAAAAGCAGACAGCGTACTTGTTGTCACGAGCGGGTCTTTAGAGTTGGGTGGTTTAAAAGCTTCTTGGGGCTCATCCATGACCAAGACATTATCCACTTATTTCAAGACTGTTCTTGGAGATGTTCAGGACGAATTTGATTGGTGCTGTGATCATGCAAAGAGCGTGTTCAAAAAGACAACGACGACGTCTAGCGCGCCAAGCCCTCTTGGTTAATAGCATTTGAATAAAGCATAAAGTTTTTGGAGCTGATGATTTAACTTGTCAGCTCCTTTTTTATTACATAAAATTAGCGTGTGTTTGAAATGTACTGTTTGTGTTTTTAGCTGCATAAACAAAATGGATCCTGAAATAAATTCAGGATGACAAAGTGACTGAATTTATCTGGTTTCGATGTTTTTAATATTGCCCGTACCCATCACACCGATACTTTTAGTGGTTCAGTACTAAAGTCGCATTCATAGTTTCACGGCTAAACACCGCTCGCCCTGAGCTTGTCGTGCTTCGACCAGGCTCAGCATGAGCGAGGTTTTATCGAGCGGACATGTTTAAATCGTAAACTTGAAATAGCATATAAACCTAAACCCGCTCAGTCAGACCCTTCGACGGGCTCAGGGTGAGCGGCGAGAATTATCGAATTCAGGTTAAACGAAATGGATCCTGAAATAAATTCAGGATGACAAAGTGACTGAACGATTATCGCTTGCTAAAGATTTTTTTTGAAATAGGCTTGATAAAAATTTATGGATAATAACAATACTCACGATTTGAATCTTGCGCGTAAATGGCGGCCTCGGTCTTTTGATCAAATTGTTGGTCAAGAGATTCCTGTTCGTATGCTCAAAAACAGCCTTTATTTAAAAAAATATTTTCCGGTTTATCTTTTTGCTGGACAGCGTGGTTGTGGTAAAACTTCAACCGCTCGCGTGTTTGCTTCAGCGGTTAACTGTGCAGAGCTATCTTCGTTTCAACAAAATCCTGCAGGCTTTCAAATACCATGTTTGAATTGTGAATCTTGTAGGGCCATGGCCAGAGGCAGTCACCCAGATTTTATAGAAATTGATGCGGCTTCTCATACAGGTGTAGACAATGTTCGTCAGATCATTGATTCGTCTAGTTACATGCCACTGACAGGCCAAAAGAAAGTTTATCTGATCGACGAAGCTCACATGCTTAGCAAGGCTGCGTTCAACGCATTTTTAAAAATTTTGGAAGAACCTCCTGCATCTGTGCTTTTTATTTTGGCTACAACAGAATTACACAAAGTTCCTGCAACAGTTTTATCCAGATGTTTTCAGGTTGTTTTTACATCTCTTGAGTCAGGCGCGTTAAAATCGCATCTACGCCAAATTTGTGATCAAGAGCATATAGACATTGACGATGCTGCTGTGGAACTTGTGTTTAACGAAACAGAAGGTTCTGCACGTGACGCAATAAATTTACTGGAGCGGGTTAGATTTTCTGGCGAGCGAATAACAGAGCAAACCGTTCTGAAAGTTTTGGGCAAAATTAGTAACAAAGATTTATTTGAGTTGTTCAAAATTATTTTGGAGCAGCAGCCAGCAAAAATGCTTACACAGCTTAGTATGATGGCTTTTGAGACGATCTCACCGCAAATTTTGTGGGACATGGTTGTGCAGTTGTGTCGTGCCTTATTGTGGGTTAAGTATGGTGTCCGTCAGTTGCCTGGTTCATACAGTTCTTCCCATGCAGAACTCAAAGCTTTAGCTGAAAAATGTTCATTGAACAGGTTGCATGCAATGTTGCAGTTGCTTTGGACTCAGGAAGAGTTGTTTTTGAAAACAAACAAAAAACATTTATTTTTGGAGTCGGTGTTGCTTCAACTTTGTGAGCAAGTTAACATTTTAGAAATTAAAGATTTGATAGAAAAGGTAAATCAGATTCCTTCAGGTCCGGCTTTTAGATCTCATGTTGTTAATCAGCAGATGAATACAGCCTCGCAGGTTTTGCCTGAGGTTGTTGTACAAAATTCTCAAACGCAAAAACAAGATGATTTAGCTGAAGAGCGTGCGCAAATAACTCAGCCATTAGAATCTGAGCAGCCCACTGCAGAACTTTCGTTGTGGGGACAATTTATTCAAGAGTTGACCGAAAAAGCAGACAATCTTCTGGTGTCCATTTTGCTTCAGGCTGTTTTTGTTAAGCAGGATGGAAACAAGGTTGTCATTCAGTTAAGCAGCGGCAGTAGCTTTTTTACAGACAAGATCGAAGAGACTCGTTCTACGTGGCAGCCAATTTTATCCAAGGTATTTGTAGGTTGCACAGATTTTTTTTTTCAGCCGGGACCGGTAACTGAAATTTTGCCTCCTTCTAAGAATTTTAATTTAGCCCCACCTGATGACCCTTTCAGGTCTTCTGGTCCGACCGAAGAGGTTGTTAGACCTCTGGTTAAAAGCGCTCCCGCCCAGGCTAGTTATTCAAAATTTGGTTACAACAAGAAATATGATTCAAACCGGGCGCCGAAAACCAGCTCTCCAGAGGGTGTTTCTGTAAATATTCAAGATAAAGATAGATGGCCCCTAGCCAACTTGCTAATTAAGCATTTTCCGGGTAAAATCAAAGCGCTGAAAAACAATAAATAAATTACAATTATACACTTTTGTTAATGAAGTTATAAAGCGAGATTATGAACAAACAAATTAATTATCCTAAGATATTGTTAGTGGGCCGTACAAACGTCGGCAAGTCTACCTTATTCAACAGGCTTATTGGCGATAAAAAAAGCATTGTGTTTGAACGCGAGGGTGTGACTCGTGATTACGTCCACGAGATTGTTAAGTGGAATGATCGCTCATTTGATTTGGTTGATACCGGTGGTCTTTCATTCGATAAGCATTTGAAGGACGATATTTGGGAGAGGGTGCAGGAAAAGGTTTTGGCTTTATTATCACAGGCTTCGCTTATTTTGCTTGTGTGTGATGGTAAAAACGGAATGACCGATGAAGATCGTGTTATTGCAAGAATGCTTCACAAGTCAAAACGTCCACTTGCTCTGCTTTTGAACAAGGCTGATAGTACCAAAGCATTAGAAGAAAATATGTCGGAATTTTACTCCCTTGGAATCAAAAAGATTATTCCGGTTTCTGCTATTCATGGCACTGGAATAGCCACATTGCTTGATACAATTTTGGAATATGTTTCTGATCCTGAGCAAACCGATAAACCATTGCCGGATTATAAAGTTGCGATTATTGGTAAGCCGAATGTGGGCAAGTCCTCATTGATGAATTTACTTATCAAACAAGAGCGCTCAATTGTTTCTGATGTTCCTGGTACAACGCGTGAAGCAATATCAGAAAATATTTATTACTGTCAAAATTTAGTCGAAATTACCGATACAGCAGGTGTGCGTCGTAAAGCTAGAGTAACTGATGATCTTGAAGAATTAATGGTCAAAAGCTCATTTCAGGCTGTCAGAGATGCAGATATCATTTTAATGATGCTTGATGCTGCCTTGGGCGAAATATCTGCCCAAGAATTAAAACTTTTGTTCTACGCATTTGAAGAGGAACGAAAGCCTGTGATAGTCGTTTTCAACAAGCTTGATCTTGTTACTGATGATTACACGAGGCTTGGACTTGAAAACAATTTGTCTGAATATAATTTTGTTTTGAAAAAAGTTCCTCAGGTTTGGACATCTTGCTTGACCAAAAAAAATGTCTGGAAAATTTTGCACGAAATCAAAAAAGTTTGGCAACGTTGCAAACAAGATTTTAATTCAACTGAGGTTGATGAGTACGTAAAGGGTGAGTTGCAAAACAAGCCTCTGTATCATTCTTCAATTCAGTTACGACTTTTTAAAATTCGTCACGTTAAAGCCGAGGTGCCTACGTTTATTTTGCATGTCAACCATCCTCAATGGTTTGGACAGGCTGAGATTGGTTGCATTGAAAATATTTTACGAGGTAAGTATGACCTCATTGGTTGTCCAGTTAGACTGATTGCGCGTAAGGTTTAAGAATGAATTTTTTGGGTGTAGAACATTTAAATCAATTCATTGATGGCAAGCAGTTGCTGCACGATGTTTCATTGTCAGCTTCGCTTGGCAAAATTGTTGCCTTGCTTGGACCAAACGGTGCAGGCAAAACGACTTTGCTCAAGTCTGTGATTGGTTTAATTTCTACACAACAATTCGATTCAAATTCTGGAAAAAATAAAATTATGTTGCAGGATCAGATTATAAACACTTGGCCTGTTTACAAGCGTGTGGAATCTGGTCTTGTATATTTGCCGCAGAGCACATCTCTTTTTCAACAGTTAACGGTCGAGGAAAATTTAGAGCTTGTTTATGAATATCAAAGGTATTGGCGAGGTTTATCTCACGATGAATTTTTGAAAGAGAGAAATTTCTGGCTTGAAAAAACAGGCCTTGTTTCGGTTATGCTTCAGAAGGCGACAACACTTTCTGGTGGTCAAAAAAGAAAGCTTGAAGTTGTTCGCGCATTGCTGATGCATCCTCGTTTAATAATGTTGGATGAGCCGTTTGCCGGTGTTGATCCAAAATCTATTTATGAACTCAAATCAATTTTTAAGGATGTGGCAACGAATGGAATTGGAATTTTAATTTCTGATCATCACGTTGACCAACTTTTTTCAATAGCTGATTATGTTTATGTTGTTATGCATGGACAAATTATCACAGAGGGCGTAACCAAGGAAGTCTTGGAGCATTCATACACCAAAGAAAGTTATTTTGGTAATCAGTTTTATCAGGAAATGTCTAAGAAATTCTTATAATCACATCAAATTTTCAGAGTCATTAAAAAATTTGCTTTTTATGTTGTCATGGTGATATCGTAACTTCATTATGATGTAATTTTGTAATGGTTACGGTATAAAAAAGGAGATGTGATGAGGAAAAAAATATTATTATTGTGCTCTTTTTGCTTTTTGATGGCATTTAAAGGAGCTTTTGCAGATGAGGCTACGGATCAGGCTTTTTCGCAAAAAATTTCAACAGCATTGAGCGATCCAGATTACTATTACAAGATTGAGGGCTTGGCCGGAGTTGCTGATGAAGCTGAAGGCAAAACTTTTTCTGCAGATGTTCAGGCGAAATTTTTTAGCGCAGTGGAAGATGTTTTTAAGTTGAGAGCTTCTGACGATCAGTCTTCATTTCGTGATACTAACTCATTGGTGGCGCTTAATTTATTGGTGACCGCTGTTTACAATTCACCATTGTTAGACGCAGCTAAAAAACCTGTGATTTATAGGTACATAGAACAAATCCCATTGGAACAATACATTGCTCAGGCACTTACAGCGGCAACGCTTGATGTGCAGGTTCGCCCATTGACTCTTACTATAAATCAAGCAGCAGGTAAAACGTTTTTACCTTTTACACAAAAAATGTTTTTAACAGCTTTGCAACAAGCTTTTGCAAAACGTTTTAATGATGCAAAGACAGCTCTTCGTTCTGATGATGTTATAAACAGATTCGTGCAAATTTTAAGAAGTTCTATTAATGCTCAATTTAGTTTGCTTGATGCGAATCAGAAGCAACAAGTTGAGTCTATGATTCCTGTCATTGAACTTGAAAAGAGTATTGCGGCTGTCTTGTTAGCAGCAACCTACACGGCTAAGCTTGATGGTATGTCAACAGTTGTTACTCAAATTGCAGGTAAATCTTTGCTTGCTGATACATCGGTCTTTTTCTTTGCAATATTGAAAACACTTATTGATGGTCGTTTACAACAAACACCGGTTGTTGAAATAACAAATAAAATAGGTGCTTTGTTAAATTCAGTTTCTCAAGGAGGCTTGGTTGGCGATGCTTACAAGCCATCTTATCAAGCGTTGCTTACAAGTGTTTCTGCTGAAGTTGCTTTAGCAGGTGCATTGCAAGCTTCTGATTATATGACAATGGTAAATGCTCTTGCTGTCGTTCTTAAAAATTATGGTGCTGCGCAGGGAAATACATTTACTCAAAAATATTTGATGGATATTGCAACAAATCTTTTTAACAATAGAACGACTCAACAAAATCCAGCTCAAATTCGTACTTACCTGGTAGCTTTATTCAAAACTTGTTTGGATTCAACATTGATAGATGCAACTCAAAAACAAAGTATTCAAGGCGCATTGGCAATGCTTGCGAGTGAAGATTTTGTGGCGACATTAAAACAACAATTTGATGCTCGAAATAAACAAAATATTGATGCACTTAAAGTATTGCTTGCGACTGTTAAAACTGCTTTGACTAATGCGGTTTTGGTTGAAGCTCACAAGTCTGTTGTTCAAGAAATGATAACTTCTTTGGAGCGAGAAATAAATGCTGTTAATTTGACGCCATTCGTTCCCGGCAAGCCTGAAGACGTTGTTCCTGGATACAGTGGATACCCTGAAGGGTTCCCAATTCCACCAACAGCTCAGATAGAATTTATGAAGGCGATGCAGTATACATTTGATAATCGCAAAAAACAGGATGCTGCAAATTTAACACGAATTAAAGATTTGTTTAGTTCTGTAATTACGGATCCAAAGTTAAATCGCTTTTTGAATAACCAAAAAACGCCGCAAGACCAAATGATGGTTCAAACTTGGATCATTATTTTAAAAAATGAAATCGCATTTTTAAATTTACCAAAACCCGGGCCAGGTGGATTTGTACCGGGTGATGACATTGGAACTTGGATTGGTGGTTTAGGTCCTGATTTTATACCAACACCAGAAATGCAGGCTTACATAATGGGTGAGCTGCAAAAATTCTTTAACCAAGTAAAAGTCAGTACCGATATTTCTGTATTAAACAAATGTTTGCAGTTGTTTAATTTTGTTGTGAATAGTCGATTTATTAATAATCAAAAGACGCCAACCGATAAATCTATTGTTGAAGGTTGGATTGATTACGTTAATAAACGAATTGTAATGCTGAACAGTGTGATTGGGTTGCCAACTCCAGTGACGCCTGGAAATGCAGGAACATGGTGGACTTGGTGGACTAATTATACAGGTCCAGTAACGCCTGAATTACAAATTTTGTTCATGCAACAGTTACAAAGTTTGTTTGAGCAGTTGAAAAATAGTAGCGACCTAACTACGCTTAAAACTTTTTCTCAGTTGCTTAATTTGGCTTTGAATAGCAAATATTTGAACAATCAAAAAAGCCCACAAGACAAGGTAATTGTTCTGGATTGGATATTTGTTATCAACAGCAGAATTGCAGAGCTTGAAGGGAAACCTGCACCTGTTCCACCGATTACTCCTGATTGGCCGGGTGCTGTAAAATTACCTCTTACAACTGAAGGTAAAGCTCAGATAATGGAGCAGCTTAAGTTGTATTTTGAACAATTAAAAGACAGTAGCGATTTGAAGGTACTGAATCTATTTTTAACAATTTTGCAAAAAGCTCTTGTTAGCGAATATATCAATAATCAAAAAACGCCACCAGATAGTTTTACTGTTGAAATTTGGATTTATGCTATTAAGTCGCAAATAGCAAAACTTTCAGGAACACAACCACCAGTACCACCTATTCCGACGGATTTTCCTGGAAAACTTCCAGAGCCAATGACTAGAGAATTTCAACTATCAGTAATGGCTCGTTTACAAGCTTTTTTTGATCAACTTAAAAATAGCGATGATATTAATACTTTGAATTTATTTTTAACGGTCTTAAATAAAGCGCTTGTAAGCAACTACATAAACAACCTAAATACACCACCAGACAGCCAAATAATTAATGGTTGGATTAAATATATAACTGAACGACTTGATCTTTTGAATAAAATCAAAACTCAGCCTCCATTTAATCCAGGAGATCCAGGCGAATCAGCGAAGTCATTTTTAGAATGGTTACGACAATTTGGAACACCACTGCCTGATGCTGTGCAGCCTGAAGTCTATAAGTGGTTAACGAATTTGGTTAACACACGAAATCGTCAAGATTTGACCAAGCTAAATGTGCTTCTTCAAATATTGAAAATATTTACCACAAATGGAATGATGACTCTTCCTGAATACTTGGCTAAGATCAATGTTCCATTGATTAGGGATGTTACCAATGACATCAACTTTTTATCTGTGGGGCAAGAGATTCAAAAATTCATAGGGTTAACCGATTTCGCAGCTAAACTTGATGCGTTGGCAAATATTATTGCGGGTGCAACTGGTAAAACAATAGCTGAACCTATTCAAAAATATTTTGTTGCTGCTGTTGAAAGAATGTTTACGGAACACTATGGTAAGCCAATTAATTTGTTAACCAAATTCTCTCAAATTTTAGATTCAATAATGAAGTCTCCATTAATCAATCAAAAGCAACAACCACAAATTCAAGAAGATATAGATTTATTAAGTATGGAACTTGCTATCTATGATATGGCTCAAGAGCGTGATTACAGCTTGCAACTTGATAAATTGATTTTCATTCTTGATGGTGCGCTTGGTCTTCCTTTTGCGCCTCAAGTACAAGATCAATTCTTCAAAGCATTCGAAATAGTTTATGCAAGCAGAACAGCCCAATATGCGGCAGTAACAACGCAAAGTGCGGCAAATTTAAATAAATTGGATTACATAGCAACAAATGCGTTATCGAGTACTTTGTTAAACGATCGTAATAAGCAGCTTGTTCAAGATTATCCTGTTTGTATTCTAGTTGAGCAGGTTATTGTTGACACCAAAGGGCTTGCTGATTATACAGCTCGTCTTAACAACTTGGCCACTGTTGTTCGCAACTATGGTTTTAGAATGATGAGTAAAATTACTCAAGATTTAAATTTCGAAATCCTAAAACTTGTTTATGATTCAAGAGCTTCTCAAACACAACAAAGCGTAACTCGCTTGGGTCAGATTTTGACTTCAATGCAAGCAAGTACTTTACTTAACCCTACACAGCAAACTGAAGTTAGAGGTTGGTTGGCTGGAATGAATATCACAATTCCAGGCCTTTCTTTAATTCTGCAAATTACACAAGCAGCAATGCAGGCAGTTTTGGCTACAAGAATTTCTCAATTGCTTGCAGTTGTTTCGAGTGCATCTGGTCAAACTATTCCAGAAGTGGTTCAAAATGTATTTGCTTCAGCTGTGATTCAGTCAATTTCAGACGCAAAAGGTCAGGATAACCAAACGCTTCAGTTGGTTAAAGATTTTGTGGCTAAAGTTTCTGCAAGTCAGTTGTTGTCTGCGGCACATAAAGAATATATTAAACGAGCAGTCCTAGTTCTTTCGGGCGTGATTGTTGAGATTGCTCCGGTTAAACCAGTTTCTGAAGATATTTTAGCTCTTCCATCGCTTGTAACATCTTCAGATGTGACTTCGGCCATTGCAAATGCTTCTTCAAGTACTGATGCAGCTACAAAAATTGATCAATTAATAAGGATCGTGACTGAGGTAAAAGCAGGTGGTCAGGCTGTTGGTGTAGATGCACAAAACGCATTGGCCAAACAGCTTATTGAGTTAGCCAATCAAATAAAGAGTCTTACACCAGATGCCTTAGTGAAATTACGTCAATTGTTAGAAGGAACGATGGGTAGTTCTTTGCTTAACGAGCAATGGAAAAACTATGGGCAGCAGACATTTATTCCAACTGTTGAAAAGGCGTATACAAATGCTACAGGTAAGCCAATTACGACAGCAGAAGTAACTAAGCCAGTCGGAGAACAGTCTATTACTCCTGTTGTTCCTGGAGCTACTACAACAACACAAACTCAAGCTGGGCAAGAGGCTGTACAGGTTGCTAGTGTTACACCCGCAGAAATTAAAGCAGCTGTGGTTGAAAAAGATGTAGCAAAAACAATTGAACAGATCGGAGTTATTGTTTCTCAAGCATGGGGTAAAAAGCTTACTCCAGAATCTAGCAGAGAGCTTATAGGCGTGGTTACTTTATTAGCTAAAGATGTAAAAACTATAGTTAAGTTAGATTCTGTCGTGCAAACCAAGCTTGGGCAATTGCTTTCCGATACAAGAGCTTCTGGGATTTTGTCTGATTCAGATCATGCAGTTCTTAATGGTTTGATTAAAAATTATAAAAAGGCTGCTAAAAAAGATTTACCTGCTCCTGTAAAAGATGTGGTGACAAGAACCACGACGGCTACAACAATTGCTACGCAACCAGCGGCTACAACTGAAGTTTCAAGTATTACTGCAAACGATATAAAAGCGGCTGTTGTTGCAAATGACCCAGCAAAAACTGTTGATCAGATGCTTTTGATTGTTGTCCGTGTCTGGGGCCAAAAACTTTCACCAGAAGCAAGTAAAGTTCTATCTGATTCATTGGCTGGTCTTGCAAAGGATACTGGTTCAATAAGCCAGTTGACATCAACTGTTCAAGATAAACTTGGTCAATTGCTGGCAAACGTTAAATCAGGAAATGTTTTGGGAACTACAGATGCTACTGCATTAACTAGTTTAGAATCCAATTATAAGACAGCTACAGGCAAATCGTTGCCTGAACCAAGTAAGTCAACTGTTACTGCTACTGAGATAGCTAAAGCACCGGTAACTAAGGCCGGCGGTAAGTCTGGTAGAGCGAAGCAAGCGGCAGTGGCAAGTTCATCCGTAAAAGCTGCAGGTACTCGTGCACCTAAGGTTTCGGCTGAAGCCAAGGGCAAACCAAAGAAGCAGGCCGGTGAGGGTAGCTTGTCTGTAGCGTCAGCTGCTTCGGTAACTGCAGATAAGATCGCTAAAGCGAACAAAGAATTTTTAGCCGCAAATCCAGCGACAGAATTTGATAAGGGGCTGGATGCATTTGGTGATTTTATCAAGAGTAAAGGTAAAATTCCATCAATAGAACAGGCTGGAGTTGTAGCAAAGATTGGACAATTCGTTGCAGCTCATAAGTCTAGCTCGAGAGATTTGAATAAACTAAAATCAATGTTAAATAAACTTCGCGGTCTAGTTGATTCAAAAAATGGCGAAGAGATTCAAAAAATGCTAACAGAGGTTGGCAAGGATCTTGTAAAAGCAAAATAATTTTTTGCAATTTGAAAAGAATAGCGGCCGAAGATCTTCGGCCGCTATTCTTTTCTTTATTTATTGATATAATCAACTCTGTTGTTTTTTAGCGTTTTCAATCTGTTTTGGAGCATTTTTGTGGTTGGGTTGGTGAATAAAAAATTTTTTATACTAAGCGTTTTTTTCTTTTCAAGCATATTTTTTAATACCTTTTGTAAGATGCAGTTGATTATGATTAATCCAGCTGGAGATTCAAAGGTGGTTGGCCGACGTTTGGCCGATGGATACGAACGGGCTGAAACTTTTAAATTTGCAGAACGTCTTCAGCAGTCCATTCAGTCTAATCTTAGCGATATAAAGGTTGTTTTAACTCGTGCGCCAGGTGAAGAAATTGTTCCATTACAAAATGCATCATTTGCTAATCGTCTTAATGTTGATTTGTTTTTGAGTATTCATATTTACCATGATGAAGATTTAGAGAAGCCGAAAGTAAGCTTAATACAGTTGATATTCAACAAACTTTCAGATTTTACCAGACGATCCGATGGCAACTCTTCTGTGTTTGTCCCAGTTGCAAAGGCTCATCAAAAAAATATTTACAGGACAAAAGATATTGTGAATTCAATGCACTCGATGCTTTCTAGGTCGGATTATCAAAAAATAATTGATTTAGACGAAGTTTTAAATATACCATTTAAGCCTTTAATCGGTATTACTGCACCTGCCATTGGTATTGAAATTGGGCTTAAGAATGACAGCCAGTGGGAGCTTTGCATTGAGCCGATCATGGAGTCTTTAAAAAAAATTATCGAATGGTGAGTAAGGAGTTTGTATGATTATTCTAAAATTCTTAAATTTTTTTGAATCCAACTCTGTTAATCGTAATTTAGATATTGTCTTAGATTATGTTTTTCATCCTACGGATATGGTGATGAATTTTTTCTTACAACATTTTGGTTTTGTCTGGTTGTCATCAGCAATATTTCTTTTGATTCTTGAAATTGGGACCCCGGGGTTGTTTTATTTTATTTCATTTGCCATTGGGTGCGCATTGGCTTCCTTGGGCGCTTTTATTGGAGTTAGTTTCGTTGTTCAATGTGTAACTTGTTTAATTACGTCGATTGTTTCATTTTTTCTACTTAGACATTATCTTATCAATTCTAAAAAATTTGTTTCGCGTGCAAGGACTAATACGGATGCATTAATCGGCTTGCGTGTTGTTGTAACTGCAACAATTTTGCCGCACTTACCTGGGCGTGTTGACGTTAAAGGTGAGGAATGGGTTGCTGTTTCTGAAAATAAATCTTTGAATCTACAACCTGGTACAGAGGTACTGATTGTCAGAGTTGAAGGTAATAAGTTAGTTGTAAAATGATTTTTGCTGGTTGGAGTACTTATGTTGATTGAAAGTTTTATTATATTTTTTGCATTGTTGATTTTCTTTTTGCTTGTCTTTTTATACAAAGCAACGTTTTTGGTGCGTCAGGCCGAAGTTGTTGTTATCGAGCGTTTTGGAAATTTCCATACCATTTTGCAACCAGGACTTCATTTTATAATTCCATTTATGGATCAAACGCGTAAAGTTTTGTGGACATTTTCAAAAGAAAATCTTAACGGTAAAACAGTTTTTAGATTTAGTGAATATGTTGATCGCATAGATCTTCGTGAAGCTGCATATGATATTCCAAAGCAGGGTGTAATTACAAAAGATAACGTAACAATGGAAATCAATGCTTTGATTTTTTATCAAATTACAGATCCAAAGGCTGCTGTTTACGAAGTTGTTAATTTACCACAAGCAATTGAAAAACTTACTCAAACAGCATTGCGTGATATCATTGGAATGCTTGATCTTGATGAATCGTTGTCTTCTCGTGAAAGAATTAATCAAAAACTGCGAATGGTTCTTGATAGTGCAACGGATAAATGGGGCGTAAAAATTAACAGAGTTGAGCTTCAGGAAGTAAATCCTCCGCAGGATATTCGTATTGCTATGGAAAAACAGATGAAGGCTGAGCGTGATCGCCGTGCATCAATTTTAGAAGCTGAGGGTCAAAAATCTTCGGCAATATTGGCCGCAGAGGGTGATTATTTGTCCAGAGTTCAGCGTGCTAAAGGTGAGGCCGAGTCTCGTCGTTTGGTTGCCCAGGCTGAGGCTGATGCGATAGAGATGTTGAAAGCTGCAGCTCCAAATGCAGATCCATTACCATACATGATAGCTTTAAACTACATGAAGGTATTACCAGAAATGCTTAAGGGTAAGGATGATAAAGTTATTTTGATGCCATACGAATCAAGCGCATTAATGGGATCTTTATCAACTATTAAAGAATTATTTAAAAATGGTAGCGTAAAATAAGTCGTGTATTTGGGATCTAAGCAGGGTTGTAGAGATGTTAGGTGGAAATAAAAATTCATTGATGTGGGTCACTCTTATTTTTTCGGTTATGTGGTTTTTTAGGGGTATGCATCAAACTCAAGAATTTCCTTCAGATTTAAAAGTTTATAGTTGGCAGGACTTTCGTAGTGATGTTGGTAAGGTTTATTACGACATGGGAAATTTGTCTTTGCGTCGTGGTGATTTTAGGGATGCTATGAAATCTTTTACAACAGCCTTAAAGTATGATTCCGCTCTTGTTCCTGCATACAAAAAATTACAATTAATTTGTTATAGGCTTGGACTTAAGGAAGAAGCAGCTCGTTTAAATTCTCGGTTACAATCTATACAGGTTCAGGCATTGAATGAAGATTTTGAATTAGATTATAAATCATAAGGGAGTTTTTACGTGGCAAGGCCTCAAACGTATAAAGAAGAGTTGTATAACAGCATAACGCACGGTATTGGCGCAGCTTTGAGTGCCATTGGACTTGTGCTTCTGGTTTGGATAGCGATACAAAGTGGCGACTTTATGCGAATAGTTAGTTTTACGGTTTATGGTATATCATTGTTTGCATTATACCTAGCATCTACTCTTTACCATGGTGCTAAATCTGCTCGTACAAAACATATTTTGCGTATTTGTGATCACGCCTCAATTTATTTATTAATCGCAGGAACTTATACACCTTTTTGTTTAGTCACAATGCCACATTTTTGGGGGCATCTTATGATGTTTATCATGTGGCCAGTAGCGATAGTTGGAATTTTTCTTAAAATTTTTTATGTGGGTAAGTACGATTTTTTTTCGACTTTGATGTACTTGCTTATGGGGTGGATGACTGTGATAGCTATCAAACCCTTTTTTGAGTCATTATCTTTGTATGGTAGTTGCCTAGTTGCTATCGGTGGCCTTTTTTACACCGTCGGTGTAATTTTTTATGCTATCGACAAAATTCCTTTTCATCATGTGATTTGGCATTTTTTTGTTATGGGTGGTAGCGTTTGTCATTTTTTTGCGATTTTTTTATACGTTGCACCGTGGACAAATAGATAATAGGGTTTGGCTACAAAAATTTTTATGTGTAAGATAAAATAAAGGCCGTCTTGAATTTAGACGGCCTTTATTATTTGTTTTTAAGAATTTAAAAGAATCGTTTTTTATACGACCTTTTTTTTATTGATTTTTAGTCAACCTCATCGAGTTCCAACGCGGGAGCTTTGATTTCTGTTGGTGTTACGACCGCATGCTCGGTTGTTGGCTTGTCAAGTGTCTCAGCATGTGTATCAAGGGTTTCTGGTTCAGAGGTTGTTTCGGGTTTAGCTTCTTCTACTACGACTACGACTTCTGTTTCTTTAGGCTTGAAACAGACTGCTGTACGTATTTCCATCTCTGTTTTATTTTTGTAGTGTTTCTCTATTATTGCGATTGCTCTAGATGAGACGTCGTCAAGAATGTTTTTTAGTGTTGCATAAAAAATCATGTGATTTGTGGCTGCGTATAAATTGGCACCATAATATCGCAAAATATCTCTTTCAGTTACGCACATACGTGTATCAAATGCGGCTATTAAGATGTCTAGTTCGTCCATTAATTTTTTAGGAATAAATTGTTGAACCTGTTCTAAATTGTGCACGTTTTTGTTATAGGCGCGATTCATTGCAGCCGAAACATTTTTTACATATGTATGAAATTTTAGTGCATCAAATGGTCCAGAAAGTTTATAGCTAGATTCGATTATTTTTACTGTCAAAGAAGTTGCTTCTAAGTATGATTTATCTAGTGCACAAAATGCAGCTGAAGAAATGCTTGTTACGAAAGATAATAATGCCAATTTTCCGTTTTGCAAATCCTGATCTCTGGTATCAAGTATTAATGGTTTTGCGGGTATGTAAGAAATTTGTATAACTAGACCTTTTTTGTCTAAATATTCTTGCAAAAGATCTTTTAAACCATTGCATAATCCTTGGCGACGATTTATGCTTGATTTCCACCATATGCTTCTTACCTGAGCAACGTATTTGGTCAATTTTGAGAATAATTCTTTTGCCGTAGGATCCTGCTGAATTTGTGTGTATAATTCTTCGATTTTGGTTTTTCCGGATTCTGCTGCGTGTTTTGCTGCTTCAGTAGCAAGTGTTACCATTTCACCTAGTTCAATGCGTTGAACAGGTTCTTGAGTTGCTGGTATTGTGGAAACGGCCGATTCGACTGGCGTTGTGGCACCTGGTGTTTCAGTTGTTTCTGATTCCATTGCATAAATGTTTGTTCCGATTGTTACAATCGAAAGAGACAATATTATTTTTTTTAACATGAGCGTATCCCCCTATATTAAAATTATGATTTATTGTTATATCTTTTTACCCAGGTGTCTTGGTCCAAGTATGCATAAAAATAAATTTCGCCATTACGTTCAATCCAAAGATAAAAAGGCTTTTCAATGACGAACGGGTGGCTTTTTGCATAGAAGCATTTAGTAAAAGTCAGAGCACAAGCCGATCTAACCTTTGTGCCTTTCGTGTCCATGCTGAAATGAGTTTCTTGTAACGCCTGACTGATTTCAGATACTTTGTTAGTTGCAATATCTGGATGGTTGTGTATGTCGCCATCTATGCCAAATGGAGTTGTTATAGTTTTTGCTAAGCAATCCAACGAGACCAGCCAATCCAAAGATTTTGTATCAGTCAAAGATATTTGTGGAAAAATAGCCTCTGATGTGGATGCAGTTATTTTTTTATTTTTAGCTAATTGTTGGATTTTTTTAGCAAGGGCAAAATCATTTGTAGGTAAGTTACTACCATCGGACAGCGTCATATAAACAATATCATTTGATTGTGTTGGAATTTCTATGATTTCATACGGATGTTCTTTTGTGCTATAGAGTTTGAATGGTTTATCATATGATAGTTTTACGGCTTTATAATATTCGGTTAGCATATCACCTGGATAAATAACATCACATCGATCACGATACCAGTCTACGTAATAATCGATGCCTTCTTTTTGCCATGTTGTTGCAACGTTTAAAATTGCTGCAATGTAAAAAGCGTCCATAGAGCCTTGCTTCAGTTGAATCTCAAACCCATTGGTTTTTAAAAAATCATTTACGTCGTTGCATTTATCTGAAGCTTTAGTTTTGAGCTCTTCTGGTGTGAAGTCTTTTAAATGTGCATTAAAACGATCTGCAAAATAAGTGCTTAAAAACATTTTTTGCGTTTCATTATTTGATGCAAATTCATGGTATCCCTGTACGCAAAGCATAGATGGAGTGTTGTTCCAAAAATTTTTAAATTTTTCGTCTAAGTAATTTTGAGCCTCTACTAGCGAAGCTGAGATTGGTTGAGGAGTAAAAACAATGCTTTTTGGAGGTTTTTGTTTCTCGATAACTTGATTTAAAATTTTATCAGCAGTTTCTTTTTCTAGATAGGCTTGTTGTTGGCCTTGAAGCGTTGAAATGCTTAAAAACAAAACAGCAAAATAATTTAAATATTTTTTTATCAATATTCTTTTCAACATGATAAAATCCTCTACATTAAAAAAACGAAAAAAACGATATTTTTGTTGAAATTAACTATGCGAAATGACTAACAGAATTTTTAGATTAATATAACCCCCGAATTTTAATAAAAAATCCCTATATCCCTGAGCAAAATGATACACTTTTGCTATTTGTTAGTCAAACGCTCAACGCTTGGTTTCGGCTTGAGTAGCCGCAAGAAGTTCCTCAAGAGTCGTAAGTTTAGCTTGAATTTTTTGCAGTCCGTCTTGGTACATAGAAATCATCCCGTTTTTTAATGCAAGTTCATGCAAATTTGTGGCCGATGTTTTTTCCAAAATTAAAGGATGAAAAGATTCATCAAGTCCAAGTAGCTCAAATATTCCAAGTCGTCCCTTGTAGCCTGTGTGCATGCAGTTTACGCAGGCATCAATTGGCGATTGTCGGCAAGCCTTACATGTTTTACGAACGAGTCGTTGAGCTAAAACCCCGATTAAAGCTGCATTTATGAGAAAGGGTTCAGCTCCCATTTCAAGCAGACGAGTGACAGCGCCTGCTGCATTATTTGTGTGCAATGTGCTAAAAACCAAATGACCTGTAAGTGCCGATTCAATAGCAATTTGCAGTGTTAGTTTGTCTCGTATTTCACCTATCATTATGATGTCTGGGTCTTGGCGCAAAATTGAGCGCAGTCCGTTTTCGAATGAAAAACCTGTTTTTAAATTTATCTGGCTTTGTGTAACGCCGTCTAAATTGTATTCTACTGGGTCTTCCATGGTGACAATATTGACGTTTGGTTTATTGAGGTGTGAAAGCATGGCGTACAGAGTTGTTGTCTTGCCTGAACCTGTTGGCCCTGTTACAAGGAACAGTCCATGAGGTCTATTTAAAATATTTTTAATTTGATCAAAAACATTTTCATTGAAGCCCAATTTATCAAGTTCTAAAAGCTTTGTACTTCTGTCTAAAATTCGTATAACAATTTTTTCACCATAAATTGATGGAAAGGTTGAAATACGAAAATCAATTTTTTTGCTATCGCCATTTTCATCTTCAAAAACTGCATGAAACTTACCGTCTTGTGGAAAACGTTTTTCAGCGATATCAAGTGACGAAAGTATTTTGATTCGGGATATAACCGCAAGGCCTCGATTTAGGTCAATTGACCCATGGTCGTAAAGCGTTCCGTCAAGTCGAACTCTGATTTTAATCTCATTTTCATCTGGCTGAAGGTGTATATCAGAGGCATGAATTTTGATAGATTGCCACAAAATTTCATCAGCAAAAGCAACAACAGGGTCATCGTTTACATTGTTTTTAATTTTTGCTTCTTTACTTAAAATTTTGTACAAATTTGAATTATAATCTCCATTTCCCATGTCTCTAATTCCTTTTATTAACCAAGCTTATAACCAACCAAAAAACCTACTAGTGATGCGACTGCAACAAGTATGTGATTTTTTAACCAATCAAAAATAGCATCAGACATAGATCCTAGACTCAAAGGTTGGCCTCGAGTCCATCCAAGCCATTGTTCAATTGCATCCCAGTCAATAATCAAAAACTCTTTGTATTCCATTGCTTTGATGACAAATATTGTAAAAATTAAGCACATGAAAATGTATTTAAAGTATTTTTTGAAGGCAAACCCAATGCCAAAACTTAGAAAAAAATAAGACGCAGCCATCACCGCCTCAGCCGATGATCCGCCAATACCCTCAGCCCATTTTTGTAAATCAAAATTTTGCCAAGCATTTTTTGCATAATCAAATGCCATGCTCATACTCTCGCCGACAGCCATAACCAAATCCTCCTTTTTAGGGTGGTTAAAATACTTCTCAACTTCTAAATTAACAAAAACTGCCTTTGAAATTCTAGATTTTGCCGAAATGAAAAGAATAAACAGGGGGTGGTCGCTAAAGAAAAATTGAAATTTTAGAGGAATAATTGAATTTTTTAAGAAATAAACAAAAAAGCTAGGCACCCGAAGGTACCTAGCTTTTACTTTTAATTATCAGCTTTAGCTAATAACTACAGAACTAAATCTTTTAATTTTTTACCGGCGCGGAATTTAGGAACTTTTTTGCTAGCAATCTTCATCTTTGCGCCAGTTGCTGGGTTGATACCTACTCTTTCTTTTCTCTTCATTACTGTGAATGTTCCAAAGCCAGTTAATACTACTGGTTTGCCTTTTTTAAGGGATGTTTCAACAGCTTTGATAAAAGATTCAAGCGCACCTTTGCAAGCTGTTTTTGGCATGCCTGTATCTTTTGCAATGAAATCAATCAAAGCAGCCTTGTTCATAAAAGTCTCCTCATCCTACATCTGGGTTTAAACTAACACAACGCAAATTAAGCGAGCATGCACAAAATTACATGCTACAAATCAAAGATCATTCATCAAAAAAAATTTGTCAAGATATCTTTTCGTAAATTATACCATTCAGTCAAATTATACAAGATAATTTTAATGAATGCGAAAATACGAATGATGATGGTTTGAAGAAAATATGAAAAAATGAATAATAAACTAGAATTTTTGAGGTTTTTTATTTTATGTGGTGCCGAGAGCCGGACTCGAACCGGCACGGATTTTAGTCCGAGGGATTTTAAGTCCCTTGCGTCTACCAATTCCGCCATCCCGGCACATCACATTTGGAGGCGGCACCCGGAATTGAACCGGGGATTGCGGTTTTGCAGACCGCTGCCTTACCACTTGGCTATGCCGCCAAAATTTTACATGGTTTCAAAGAACTTGTGAAGTCTAATGTTTAAAATTTACCTACAAGGCTTGTAACACTTGCATCAGTAATTTCAACATTTAGAAAAGAGTTTACCTTATTTTCGGTACTTGAAACAAGCACACGTATACTTCCCTCTGTTCTTGCTAAGAGTTTATCATCTGTGAGGCGTTTTTCAACAAGAACTTTCAAATTTTTACCAATTTTTTGAGAATTTAGCTCAAGAGCTATTTCTACTTGCCTTGCCTGAAGGTCATTTAAGCGTTGAACTTTTATTTCGTGTGTGTTTTGGTCATCCATTTCAAAAGCCTTTGTATACTTGCGTTTAGAGTAAATGAATGAAAACACAAAATCGAATTTTATCTTGTCTAGCATCTCTCTTGTAGCCAGGTAATCTTTTTCAGTTTCTCCCGGAAAGCCTACAATAATATCCGTTGAAATAGTTGCATGTGGCATAAGTGAGCGTAACCATCCGATTTTTTCAAGATATTCTTCTGCCGTGTAATTTCTGTTCATGAGTTGCAAAATTCTATTTGAGCCCGATTGCATTGGAAAGTGCAGATAGTTGCAAAGTTTGTTTCCATGCTGAGCCATTACTTCAAACAAATCGCGTGTCATGTCTTGAGGATGTGGACTCATGAATCTAACCCAAAAATCGCCATCGATTTCAGCTACTTTTTGTAAAAGTTCAGGAAATCGTGAGTTGCTCTCTGGATCAATGTATGAATTAACATTTTGCCCCAAAAGCGTTATTTCTTTGGCTCCATTTTCAATATCTTTTTTTACTTGATCCAAGATTTTTGACATTGCAAAACTTGTTTCACGTCCGCGAGTGAATGGGACTATGCAGTATGAGCAATACTTGTTACACCCGGTCATGATGTTTATCATTGATCTAACAAGTTCCTGAGGCTTGTAAGAAAGTGAATTAATCTTGCTAGCCTTGCTAAATAAATTGGGAATGGTTAATAATTTTTTTGTTTCAACAATTTTTTTTACATCTCTGTCTTGTCCTTGTCCAAAGACATTTTCGGGGTGCTGTTCAAAAAATTGTTTTGTTGTCATGAGCTCATTGCAAAGATTTATGAGGTAAGCCTTGAGGGTTTGGAGTTCGTCTCGAGCTCCGTATACAAAGCTCACGTGATCAAATCTGGAGTAAAGTTCTTGTTTGCGATAACTAGCTACGCAGCCAATTACTCCAACTTTTAGGTATGGGCGTATTTTTTTAATTTTTGATAATCGACCAATGTACGAATAAAGCTTTTGCTCGGCAAGTTCGCGAATTGCACATGTGTTGATTATAATCAGATCAGCGGAATTTTCAGATTCGACTTCCTGAGCACCAATTTCTGTTAAAAGCTTTGCAAGATCCTGTGAATCAGCAACGTTGGCTTGGCAACCAAATGTTTTAATAAAAAAATTAATCATATTATTTTTAAATCTTTCCAACAGGCATTACGCACAACGGCTCTTCTTTTTCTGAGCAGTTGATTATATTTCTAACTTCACTTGGTTCAAATCCAGCAATGTAAACTGTGCCGAGATTAATGGCAATGGCTTGCAGATGAATATTTTCATATACGCATCCAACTTCTGTATCGGTATATTTTGTACTGGTGGGGCCATATTTTTTTGTAGTACGTTCGTAGATGCCACATATTACTATGTTTAAGGCCGCATTGTTAACACAAGGTTGCGAGCGAGATGCTTTGCATAGCTCAGATGTTTTATCACCATCCAAAACTTTTATAAGTTCGTGTTCTTTTGCGTCGTATTTATAAATTCCTGCCACAAGGTCTAAAACATTGCTGGCGACTACATATATTTCAAGTGGGTATAAAGCGCCTGCGGATGGGGTGGTTCTAAAACCATGAGGGCTTGTAATGCCTAATCCAGCCCAAAGCAATTGTGATAGTTCAATAATTGTCACAGACTCGCCACTATAGCGACGAATAGATCTTCGCTTTGATATAGCTTCTTCGACTGAAGTTGTTCCCGTTGTTTTGGGTGTAGGTAAAACTATGATTGTTTTACAGTTTGGATTCGACATTTAAAACTCCCTATTTTTTATCTAGCATAAAATTGTGCTGCCGAATCTAGTGCTATAGCGGGCACACTTGTTCTATAAAACCCTAATTGTGTTAGGATTGGTTTTTTAAAGCAGTAGCGTATACCTTTATAGTTAAATTCATAATCAAAACCATAAAAAACAGTAGGGCTACTTTTTATAAAATCATTTTCTATTTTTACCATTGGAGTTTCTTCTTCATCGGCATTACCACAAATTTCTATGGTCAATGTTATTTGGCTGCCTTTTTCGTTTTCTGGCGCATTCGATTGCATTGGTGAAGCGCTGGAAAACAAAAAGCAACCAACGAAAAACACCAAGCTTAATTTCACATATTTCATTCTGGCTCCTAGTAAAAGTATTTTTGAATTCCTTTGATTTCAAAAATATAGCCGTTAACATACCACAATAGGTTGTTAATGCAATAAAAAAATTGACACAAATTGTAATTTTGATAAAATTGTGATGATTGTAATTTCCATATTTTTGACAAACCAAGGAGTTTATCATGAAAATTGGTTTCATTATCGCCCGAGTTAGACAAGCCTAAAGGCTCTCTAACTTTCATTAAAGCGGTTCTCCGCTCATTTTCTGTGTTTATATTTTGATTCAGTTTGATGCGCGTTTGCGCGCGAATTTGCACGCGTGCATTCTGACTTTGTTAAGAAAGGATCCTATTGATGGATAAACTTTTAATAAAGGTGCAAAACCTTAAAAAATATTTCCATGAAAAACATCAGACGATTAAGGCCCTGAATGATGTTTCTTTGGACATTTTGGCAGGTGAGGTTATTGGTTTGTTGGGTGTTAATGGTGCTGGCAAAACTACATTGTCTTCTATTATCGCAACTCTGCACCCGCCAACAAGTGGGGACATTATTTATAACGAAAAATCAATTTATGAGGATATAAACGAATATCGACGTATTATTGGCTTTTGTCCTCAAAAACCAAATCTGAATAATGACTTAACGGTCGAACAAAATCTTTTATTTGCTGGGCGATTTTTTGGATTAGCTGAAACACTTGTGCGTGCTAAATGTGATGAATTGGTCCAAAAATTTGACCTTGGAAAATATTTAAAATCATCGCCGGATATTTTGTCAGGAGGCTATAAACAGCGAGTTGTTATCGCAAGAGCTTTAATGTCTTCCCCAAAACTTGTGATTCTTGATGAGCCGACGGTCGGATTAGATCCACATATCAGACACGGTTTGTGGGAAAATATTCGGGAGCTAAAGGATAATGGTGTGACCGTTATTTTAACAACTCATTATCTTGATGAGGCTGAAATTTTGTCTGATCGCATTTGTATTTTAGATAAAGGTGTAATTCGTCTAATCGATACACCTGAAAACTTAAAAACTACATATCATAGAAGCAAGCTTGAGGACGTTTTTATGGAATTGATGCGTGAAGACAATGAAAAATAAAATTAATCGATAAAAATCGAAAGGTATTTCTTATGCTTAGTAAACATAAAAGTTATTTAAATATTTTTTGGCAGATGCTGAAAATTGATTTGATTGTGTATGCAAAAGGTCTTCGTGGTCAGGTTGTTGATACTTCAATTTGGACCACTGGGACTGTTTTAGTTTCAGCTTATGTTTTGCCAGCGCTTGGTGTTAAGCCAATCTTTGGTGCGTTGATGGCCTCTGCTGCGATAGCGAATAGTGCTATTTTTAGCATTTGGTCTGCTGCGGCAGTTCAGGTATCCGATTTTTGTGGAGATAAAAAAATCAATTATTATTTTACATTACCATGCCCATCGTGGTTAATTTTTGTACAGCAGGCGTGCTCTTTTGCAATCAAATCGATTATCATAGCAATGTTTATGGCTCCTCTTTGTAAAATACTTATGTGGAACAAATTAAGTTTGGCGCATTTTTCTTTGATTAAGTTTTTGTTGATTATTACTGCTTTGAATTTATGCGCAGGATTTTTAGTTGTTTTTTTGGTGAGTATGGCCAAAAACATGTCTAGCATGGAATCGGTCTGGACCAGAAATTTATATCCGTTGTGGCTTGTTGGTGGCTCTCAATTTTCTTGGGATACTCTTCATAAAGTTACGCCAGTAGTTGGATATTTGGCCTTGTTCAATCCATTGCTTTACATGACAGAGGGTATACGCGGAGCTATTCTGGGGCAAGAAGGATTTATTTCGTTTTGGATTTGCATTGGAGTGCTTTGTTTTTATAGCATGATATTTGCCCTTTGTGGGATTTTGCGTTTAAAAAAACGCCTTGATTTTGTTTAAGATAAATTGTTAATAGTTAGCATGTGGTAAAGTAGCGTGGTTGAATTACCATGTGCTAATTGTTAGTTAGGAGTTTTGTATGTTTAAAAGGTTGTTGTGTTTGCTAGGTGCTGTTTTTTTGTCTGGATGCGGCTGCTCTGATAAAGGAAAAATAGAGTGCGTATGTCTAGATCAAAGAGTTTATAAAATAGTTGATGCTGATGACTTTGATGAGGGAAATGAAAATGATTGCATTAAGCTTTCCGAGTTGGATTTGAAATCAGGTTTTATTCATGCGTCTTGTGATAGCCAGATCAACAGTATTTTGAAAAAGTTTTTTACGGGTAAGGGAAGCGTTTTGGCCTTAGAGCTTGATTTGGATGTGCTAAAAAATGCGGGTATTAAGCTTGTAATGGAGTGTAATAAGCCCGGCGGTAAAGTGTATCCTCATTTGTACGGAGCCCAAAAAATTCCATTGAACGCCGTAAAAAATAAATTTGAATATAAAGAGCTTTCTGATGGTGAATGGCATAAACACATAGATTAAATTTAGAAAGTTATCGAAAATATCTAAGAGGTCTGTCGTAAAAAGACGGGCCTCTTTTTTGTTTAGAGATAAGGATTTTTTGAATTGTAGAATATAGTTGTTCTAAAAGATCTGTGAATGGATCTTTAAATTATGTTTTTAGAATTTCTTTATAAACTGTATCTTTGTTTTGTAATATTTTTAATATGACTTAATTGAAGGGTTTTTGCTAAGTTTGCAAATTTTTGTTTGGGAAGGGTTTGTAATGACTGGTTGGGTTTGGTGTAGATATCTTCTTTTGTTTTTTTCATTTTTTTATTTAATGCCAACTTATTCAATGAATGTTCAAGAATGTATAGCCAAGTCTAATAGTTGGAGCATGCTTTTTGAAGAGAACGATAGAGCTGAACTAGAACGGTTGAATCAATTGCAACTAAGCAAGAGTGCTTGTGATAAAGATATACAAAGGATAACAGCCTCGGCTGAAATCGGCGAAGCGGAGTCACTAAAACTAGTTACGGTTTTAGATTTAGAATTAGCTCAGTTGGGTAAAGAAGAACGCGATATTGTTGAGCATAGAAGATTGCGTGAAGTGTATTTTAGCCAGGTGGAAAAAAAATGTAATGAGGCTAAGCTTTATTTTAATAAAATTGCAATGACACCAGATTCGAAAAAAATGATTATTTTTGATATTGATGATACTGCGTTATTGTCTGTGCAATCAATTAAAATGTTGTATCCAAGGCTAAATTGTGATGATCATCAAGTCATTCTCCCAGTTAATCATCATGTTTTGAATTTATATAAATATCTTCTGGAAAAGGGTTTTAAGATTGCGTTTGTCTCTGCTCGTGTAAATTATCATGATTCCTGTGGGTTGGATGTTGCTATTTTGAATTTAATATTGGCTGGGTACACAGACTTTGATGACATCGTTTGTATAGATGAAAGTTTTTATACATCTGATTTGAGTAACAGAGATAAAAGTCAAATTCGTAGTTGTGTAGCGGGGTGGAAGCATAGCATGATAAGACGGTATGCTGGTCAATTCCATTATGATGTTATAGGTTTTCTGGACGATCAATGTGATAATTTTGCTCAATGTGAATGGGTTTTTCGAAAAGGGTGCTTTGATATTCCTCAAGTTGAGCGCATAGAATGGTTACTTTATCATGCACCATTTAGACCATTTTAGATTTAATTTAAAATAAAATTCTTGCGCAAATTTATCTACTTGAATATATTCCTTAGGAATATTGTGAGGAGAAAAAATTAAATGAGAGTAGGTGAATTATGCTGATCGATAAAGTTAGCAAAAGAAATTTGCTTTTAATTGGCCTTTTTTTAGCGGCTCTTCTAGTAAGAAGTGCCGTTTTTTTTATGTACCTGAAGAATGACGAAAATTATTGGCAGGTGGACTCAAATACTTATCATGTTGTTGCCCAGCAAGTTGCCGAAGGCAAGGGATTTACTTTAGATGATGGTTCTTTTAATTTTTATCGCCTGCCTGGTTATCCAGCATTTCTTGCATTTTGTTACAAATTTATCGGCCCAGATAAAGTTTATGCTTTGTGGGTGCAATTGATACTTGCCTCATTCATTCCAGTTTTGATTTATTTTTTGGCGATGGTCATGTTTGCAAGCCCTTTGCTTGGGGCCTTGGCTGGTATTTTCAGTGTTTTTCACTTAGGCCTAGTTTTATATTCGGGCTTTTTTATGACGGAATCAATTTTTTTAATTTTATTTTTACTCTTTCTTTTAATTTTTTTATCAACGATTCATATGTTTTTTTGCGATACCGGTAGAATGAGCGACGCTGAGAAAAAGTTTTTAGCCAATCGAGAACTAAAATTTATGTATATGCCTGAGGCCGCTTCAAGTGGTATTGAGTATCTTCAATTTTATGAAAAGGCTTTCCCTCATAAACCAGGCGACCTGAGTTCTCTAGATATTCATGAACACGATGCTGATCCAGGAAAACTTTTTTTAGCAGGGATTTTTTTGGGATTAGCTTCATTAGTGCGGCCTGTTGGACATTATGCTGTTGTAGTTGCGATTTTGCTGATTATTTTATCCAATCTTGGCTGGCTAAGAAAAATGAGAATGGCGTTAGTCTTTTTTATAGGTTGGTTGTTACCAGTTTCATTTTGGCTTGTGCGAAATTATATGTTGTTAGGTCATCTTTTTTTTCACACATTACCAGGCGGGCATTTTTTGTACCTTTCAGCGGCCAGAGTTGCTATGCATGTCAATGATTGTTCATACCAGCAGGCGCGTGATTTATTGACCAGCGAAGCAAGCGTTTTACGTAAAAATAAAGAAGACGCTTTAGGCCGAACGTTGAATGCAATTGAGCTTTGCAAGCTTAATGAAGATTTGGCACTAAAGTATTTCAAACAGTATCCATTGCTTACTCTAAAAAATTGGACAACAGATATGTTTAGAACAATGTTTTCTTTGTATTCATCAGAGATTATGTACCTTGAAAATAATCGACAGGAGTACGATTATTTTAATAAAAACAGGTCTTATTGGTCGATGTTTGAACGCTACCTGTTTCCCAAGACTCAAAATTTGTTTTTGAAATTTTTGATTTGGTTTGAAATTCTAATTTATTTAATTTTACTTATGGGTCTTATTTTTAGCATTGTTTCGATTTGTTTATGCTTTTTTAAATTTTCTACAAATATTATTGCAGCTGAAAATATGTGTGTGCTTTTAAAAACTATTCCCTGGATTGCGTTTTTTATTCTACTAGCCCTTTCTGGTGGATATGCTCGCATGAGGCTTCCAATAGAGCCTATAATAATAATTTTATCTATAAATTTTTGGCTTAATTTTTTCAAATCAAAAAGAATTAAATCTTGCAATTCGATTGGGTGATTATGCTTTTTGAAAAAATTAAGCAGCATAAATGGTTTCTATTAGGCCTGTTTGTGTTTTCAGTATTGCTGCGTTTTTTGTTTTATTTTATTTTTTTACGTAACAACCCATGTCTAATTGCTTTTGATTCTGGACATTATCATGAGATTGCAAAAAGCTTTTTAGGAGGACTTGGGTTTTCTTTTGGTGGTGGACAACCTCAGTTTTACAGGCTTCCCGGGTATCCATTGTTTTTGGCTTTTAATTATTTTTTATTTGGTGTTGATCCACATTTTGCATTGTTTGTTCAAATAATTTTAGCGGGTGTTTTACCTATTTTAGTTTTTTATTTATCGATTATTTTTTTTACAAAAGATATTTGGCTTGCCAAGGCTTCATCTGTCACCGCAGCCATTTATGTTGGGTTTTTGATATTCTCAGGAGTGATTTTGTCTGAGACATTATTTATGTTTTTTTTAATGTTATTTTGGGTTGTTTTTTTGAATAGTGTTTTTAAATCAGGTTTTCAAAAAAACATTCTATCTATTTTTTTTATCGGGCTTAATTTTGGGGTGTGCTTCACTTGTAAGGCCAAATGTAGGTAATGCAACACTTATTGTGTCTGTGCTTGTTGTTTTTATTTGGTTGAAACCATCTTTGAGTTGTAAATTTAAATTTAGTTTAAGTTTGTTTTGTGGTTGGGTATTCGTTGTTTGTGGATGGCTTTTTAGAAATTATTTTCTTACCGGGTGTTTGTTTTTTTCAACGCTTTCGGGGCCTCATTTTATTAATCACATGGTGGCTCGCATTGTTATGTCGTCGAATAACGTTTCGTATGAAAAGGCCAAAGAAATTGTTTATAAAGATCTTGCAAGCCTAGTTTCAGAAAAAGAGTTATCGTTGAATAAAAAATTGAATGAAGTAGAGCTTTCAAATTTGATGGAATCAGTTGCACTAAAATATATGAAAAATAATCAGTTAGAGACTATCAAATATTGCTTGTTGAACATGACAAAAACAATGTTTGGCCTTTATTCATCGGAGCTTGTTTTTATAGATTCCGGTGGATGTTTGCCAACATATGAGGATAGCGGCTGTGTTGTTAAACAAGTTAAGCGAATTTTGCTTCCAATAGTTAAAAATAAATGGATTGTTTTTGTTATTTATTTTGAAATTATCTTGTTCCTATTTTTGTTAATCGGTTTATTGGGCTTTTTATGCAAAATATTTTTTTCTTTTGAATTATTTAATTTATTTGTTTTGATTAGTTTGTATTGTGCAATTTTTATTGGTGCATCTCTTGCTTGCGGTTATGCAAGGTTGCGTTTGCCAATTGAGCCATTTTTGATTATTTTATCGTTAAAGTTCTGGTTAGATGTATGGAGATCAAAAGGATTGGATTGTCGGTGAGTAGTAAATCTAAAATAGATGCAGTTATAATTGGAGCTGGACCTGCCGGCATTACAGCTGGCGTTGAGCTTTTAAAGTCAAATAAATTTAATGTGACTTTATTGGAACAAGATGAAATGGTTGGAGGTTTATCAAGAACCGTTAGTCATAAAAATTGTAAATTTGACATAGGGCCTCATCACTTTATAGCCGAGTCTGAAGAGATATGGGCCTGGTGGCGAAATTTTGCAAAAAATGATTTTATGAAACGTTTTCGTTTTACAAGAATATATTATAGAAATCATTTTTTTAAGTATCCGCTAGAACCAATTAATGCGCTTATTGGCTTAAGCTTGAGTGAAAGCATTCGTTGCGTATGTAGCTATTTTTACTATCGATTATTTCAGATAAAGAATGTGAAAAGTTTTCAAGATTGGGTAACAAATAGATTTGGTCATAGGCTGTTTAGTATTTTTTTCAAAACATACACAGAAAAACTTTGGGGTATATCCTGCACAGAACTTTCGGCAGATTGGGCTTCTCAGCGAATAAAAACATTCTCACTTTTTAAGGCAATATTTTTTGCGTTTTTTGGAAAAATGTTTAAAAAGCATGCCCCGCGTACAATAAATTCAGAATTTTATTACCCAGAAAAAGGCGCCGGTTCTTTGTGGTCTCGTGCTGCTGATTCAATTAAAGAAGATATCAATGGACGCGTGTTTTTGAATGAACAGGTTGTTGGGATAGAGCATGATGGCAAAAAAATATCTGCAGTCCTTACTAAAAATTCTGATAATAAACATGGTGTTAGTTCGTTGCAAAAGTATGATGCTGAATATTTTTTCTCAACTATGCCTCTTCGTGATCTTATTATGTCTATGGATCCCGTTGCACCTCGCGAAGTTGTTGAGGCTGCAAAAATGTTGAGGTACAGAGGGTTGATAACAGTTAACCTTGTGATAAATAAAGCCGATATTTGTCCTGACCATTGGGTCTATGTTCATGAAAAGAATTTAAAAGTTACTCGATTCGAGAATATGAATAACTTTTCTTTTAAGATGGTTGACAAGGCTGGACATACGGCGCTTAGTTTGGAATATTTTTCATACCTTGATGAGGCTTTGTGGAAAATGTCCGACGATGAGCTAGTGAAGCTTGGTAGTAATGAGCTTGTTGAAATGAACTTTGTTAAAGCGGATGAAATTTTAAGTGGTATGGTTGTAAGAACACCCGAAGCCTATCCTGTTTATAACGAAAATTATCATGAGCATTTGTCCGTTGTACGAGATTATTTATCTAAATTTAATAACTTGCATTTGATTGGGCGTAATGGAACACACGGATACGATAATATGGACATTGCAATGTTATCGGCAATGTCTGCTGTGAAAAAAGTTATTGAAAAAGTAGAAACAAAGAAGACTATCAAGAAGCATAAAGTTGTTTCGGAGATTAGCGTTTAGAATAAAAGAGAAGAGAGAGTATTGTGTGCGGGTTTGCAGGGGTTTTAAATTTATCAAAACAAAATTTTACATTAGATTCATTGTTGCTTGAAAAAATGGCAGCATGCTTAAAGCATCGTGGGCCTGATGGTCAAAATGTTTGGTGTAAGCCTGATTGTCAATTTGGGCTTGCTTTTGCAAGGCTGAGCATAATTGATCTTTCTTCCGCAGGTATGCAGCCAATGTTTAGCTCCGATGGTTCAATTGTCGTATGTTTTAATGGAGAAATTTACAACTATCAAGCATTGAAAAGTGAACTTTCTGAACTTGGTTACGAATTTAAATCAAACTCCGATACAGAGGTTTTGATTTATGCTTATCAAGAATGGGGTATTGATTTTTTACACAAGCTAGAGGGAATGTTTGCAATTGCTCTGCATGATTTTCGCACAAACGAATTTTACCTTGTACGAGATCGCATGGGTGTTAAGCCGCTTTATTTTTCACTTCAAGAAGGCATTTTAAGCTTTGCGTCTGAAATTAAGGCTCTGTGGCTTTTGCCATGGATGAAGCGGGAAATTTCGTCTTTGGCTATGTACCATTATCTAACCTTTATGGTTACGCCGGCTCCATACACAATATTTAAAAATGTTTATAAGTTACCTGCAGGTTTTTACGCTAAGGTTGATTCAAGCAAAAACGTTGAATTCACAGAGTGGTATTCATTTGTAAACCCAATATCTGCCTCTGAAAAAAAACTTATACAAGATGAACGGTATTGCGTTGAAAACATAAGAACACTGTTCTTTGATGCTGTAAAAAAACGAATGCTTGCAGATGTTCCTGTAGGTGCATTTTTGTCCGGAGGAATTGATTCAAGTTTGATAGTTGCAGCAATGTCTCATTTTTCTAAAAGAGTTAAAACATTCACAGTAGCCTTTTCGGATGGGCCTGAGTCAAACGAGCTTGGTTATGCTCGCATTATTGCCGATCAGTTTGATACAGATCACCACGAGATAGTTATCTCTGAAAAGGAGGCCTTTGAATTCTATGAAAAAATGGTTTATCACCTTGATGAACCTTTGGCTGATTGTGTATGTATTCCATTTCATTATGTTTCCAAGCTTGCACGAGACAGTGGTGTTATAGTTGGTCTTGTTGGTGAGGGAGCGGATGAATTATTTTTTGGATATAATGTTTATGCCAGTTATAAAAAATTACATGATAATTTATGGCGGCCTTCTCAAAAAGTAATGCCTGAATTTATGCGTAATTCTTTAAAAAATATGATTAAACCGGTTTTTGCAGGCAAGCCTTTTTATATGGATTTAATTAGTAATTGGGCGAATGGTAGAGAATTATTTTGGGGTGGTGCTTTGGCATTCAAAGAACATCAAAAAAGCAATTTTAAAAACAGCTTTATAAATGATATGGGCTTGGAGCAAGACGAGGTTGTGTCAAAAATTTATAGGGGCATGCGACAGGAGTACGACAGCTTTGCCGTTGTTGATTATCATTTGTCAAAATTAAAATTAGGTCGACCAGAAGCAGATTTTTGCCAGCAGATGATGTACTTAGAATTTAAGCAAAGGTTACCTGAACTTTTGTTAATGCGTGCTGATAAAATGTCTATGGCTGCAAGTCTTGAAGTTCGAGTACCTTTTTTGGATCACAAGCTAGTTGAATTTATGTTTAATGTTTCGTCTGAACTTAAATTTAAAAATAATGAAACCAAGCATTTATTAAAGTGCGTTGCCCAAGGCGTTCTTCCAGACGAAATAGTGCGCAGAAAGAAGGTTGGTTTTGCCGCACCTACTTTTAGGTGGTTTAGTTCTGGAAAATATTTTCCTGCATATTTTCAAAAAATGGATACACAAGAGAGTGTTCAGTTGCCAAAAGATTTGTGTAACGGAAACAAATTTAATGTTGCTGTGCAAAAATGGGTTTTACAGCAGCTATGGGCAGTAAAAAATGTGCAGCAATAAATTTTGTTTTAAAATATTATTTTCTTTTTCGATTGTTTTTTTAGTTTTATCTTATTTTTTTTATACACAAGTTTCGGTTTTGTTGCCTCATCAAGACATTGATTCTAGCGCTTACATAGGAAATGGTTTGTTGTTTTATAATCAAAGCAGTTTTGGCGCACACAGTTCAATGCCTTATTATGGACTAGGGTACCCATTTTTTATTGGCTTAATTTTTAAAATTTTTGGGCCAGAAATTAATTATGTTATTTTTTTTCAGATCTTAATATCGTTGCTAAGTGGTTTTTTAATTTTTGCTACAACACGTAGATTATTTGGGCTTAACGCCGCAGCTATATCTTTTGTTTTGGTTGTCTTTAATGTTGGGTATTTGACGTTTTCACAGTTTATTTTAACAGAAATATTATTGGCATTTTTTCTGTTGCTTTTTTTTGAGCGATTTACAAAATTCCTTCAAAGCGGAGGTTATAAACCGTTGGCTTTTTCCGCTTTTGCATTGGGTTTGTCCATTTGGATAAAGCCTGCTGCTATTTACTTTCCGATTATTTTAGTTTTATTTTTGGCTGTTTTAAAATCTGTTACATGCTGTTTTCGTCAACGATTTTTTCGTAGTCTTGTTTTTCTGTTTGCTTTTTCTATACCGGTTTTTGCATGCATGATGCACAACAAGATTTTTTTTGATCGATTTGAGTTACCTACTCTTTCTAAGGTGAATTTATATCATTGGTATTTTCCAAATGTTTTTGCGGAAGAAAAAGGTAGCGATTCTGTGGTTGAGCGTGAATTATTGGCGCTATTACCAGAAGAAACAGTAGAGACAATGTTTTGGCAAAAAGCAATGCAAAAGCCATCTTTATTCATTTATGTTTGGTGTAAAAATGTGCTCAAGACATGTGTCGGTCTTTTTACTTCAAATCTAAAAATACTTGTTAATGGAAATATACGTGCGGGTAATGTGTCGTTTTTCAAAATGGAGAAATTGAGCATAGTTGGCCGAATGCATGCGTACATTGCAGGTGGATCAATTAAAAAATGGGTATGTTTTTTGGCTTACTATGAAGCTCTTTGGACTGTTATACGTTGGTTTTTATGTTTTATTACGCTGTTTTTTTTAATTTGGTTAAAGAAATTTGATTTAGCGATATTCATTTTTTTCTACCTGTTATATTTTGCGTTTATTACAGGGCATGATGGATGTGCAAGATTTAGAATGCTTTTTGAGTTTGTGCTTATAATTTTGGCTGCAGGTGGCATTGAAAAACTTTGGAATAGATATTTTGGGAGAAGAGATATAAGGTCTTTTTAGGCAACACAACATAAGGAGAGTCAGTAAAATGAATCATGTGTATTTTGTGATACTTGCCGGTGGTAATGGTGAGCGCCTTTGGCCTTTAAGTAGTGAAGAAAGACCGAAGCAATTGATTCCGTTTTTGAGCAGTAAATCTCTTTTGGAACAAACTATTGATAGAGTTTCAAGTTTAGTTGAGGATGAGCAACAAATTCTTGTTGTTACAAATAAAAAGCAAGAGGAGTTGGTGTCTAAGGCTGTTGGTGGTAAAGTTGGTCAAATTTTATCCGAGCCTTGTCTTAGGAATACAGGTCCTGCAATATTGTGGGTGGCATGCCAAATTGCTAAAAAAGATCCTGAAGGTGTCATGGTAGTTTTGCCTTCTGACCACTTCATACCTGATACAGAAAAATTTGAAGGCTTACTGGAAAAAGCCGTTGATTACGCAAAAAACAATAACAAGATTGTAACATTTGGACTAAAGCCTAGGTACCCTGCAACGGGTTATGGTTATATCCAAGCTGCAGGCGATAGTCTGACCAATGATTCTGCATCGGAATGTTTTTCTGTTGCTAAGTTTCATGAAAAGCCTGCGAAGGACGTAGCAAACCTTTATGTTCAGCGCAATGATATGTTTTGGAATATTGGCATTTTTACAGCACAGGTAAAAATGTTTTTACGTGAATATGAATATCTTGCATTTGAATTATTCGATCGCATGCAAAAATATTTTGTAGGTGAGATTGATTATAATGATTTACCAAATATTTCTATTGACTATGCTGTCATGGAGAAAAGCGATGACGTTGTTGTCTTTTCTGCCGATTTTGATTGGTATGATGTGGGTGATATAAACACGTTTTTAACTTTAGAATTGCAGTATTCTAATAAAATTCAGCCAATAATTTCAGTGGAAAGTTCCGGAAATCTTGCAAGTAGCAATAGCGGCAAATTGGTAGCTTTTGTGGGCATAAATGACTTATGCGTTGTAGAGACAGATGATGTTATTTTGGTGATGTCAAAAGAAAAGGCTGGCCTTGTAAAAAATGCCATTCCTAAAGCAAAAAACATCTTTAAAGAGTCTGTTGCCTAGCTTGTCAATGTGAGGCTATATTTTTCGCTTCAATTTTAAAAGATTGTTTATTTTAACCTAATGGGTTTTGTAAGCTTATTTCAGTGTTAGGGTGATAAGTTTTTTGGAGGGCGGGGGATGTAAGGGTGAGATATGAAGAAGATAGATAATTTCATGCACAGTCTCAATGATCAGGTTGATAGTAAATTTGGTCCATTCGAGATTTTTTTTAAAAAATATTTCATGTTTTTTAGTACAACGTTTTTAGCTTTTTTTGTTTTGTTAATAGTTTTTAGGATTGTTTATAACAAGCCGTATTACATTGTTTCCGTTATAAAAGAAGATTTGGAAACCATTTATAAATCGCTAGATGAAATTGATAAGGATTGTAATATTTTAACCATTCACAACAAAGTTAATTACATAGATTTTTTGAATGTCGAAAAATTTTCTGGATCAACAGTTGGTTGTTTGAATCTCGCATATCCAGCAAGCTGGAAGGGGCCTTACGTTAAAATAAATCCAACTATATACGGCCGCTTTTATGAAATGATTAGAGTTAAAGAGGGCTTTTTTATTGTTCCAGGAAATGGTGTTCGATTACCAAATGGTTATGTTGTAGGTAGGGATTTTGATGTAACAAAGGATGAGTCTAAGATCTCGGATATGCTTATGCCTGGCGGATTTTTGAATTACAAAGGTGAGCCATTGGGTGTTAAGGTAAAATTTAAAGTTGGTGATTGGGATCCTTATCTTAAGAAAAAAATAATCAATGACAAAATAGAGACCGATGGTATCATAGACGCGATTGATCGTTATAATGCGGCCATTCCATTTACAAAAAATGTTCAAGAATCAGCGGTGAAAGTTTAATGTTTAACTTATTTTATAAAGTGCTTTTTCATGAATCCACTTATTTTCGTGATTATTTCTCAGGTGGTGTTTGAGTCATTGCCTGTTAGCAGTTCTGGACATATGATATTAGTGGAGCGCTTGCTAGGTCGTTTTGGTATGACCTTGCCAGCGCTCCCAGATTTTTTTGATCACTTCCTGCATGGGCCAACTGTTTTATTATTAATGATTTTTTTTAGAAAAGACTGGTTTGGTCTGGCTAAAGGCTTTATTGAGGGATCGTTTAAATTTATTTTTACGGGTAAATCAAAATATAGTTTTAGATTGCTGTTTAATCTTTTTTTAAAAATTGTGGCCATGGTTTTTGTCGCCGATGTTATAACAGCGCTTTTTTATGCAACAAAGAATTTTTTTCATACGCGATATGCTTTTTTTGAAAGTGGTGTTGGGTTACTTGTTGGTTTTGTTATAACGATGATTGTACTTTTATCGACAAAATTTATTGATACCGAGTCTAATGATTCCCAAATGGATTTTAGGAAAGCAATTTTATTAGGGGTTGTTCAAGGTGTTACTTTATTGCCAGGCATTTCTCGTTTTGCAACAACTTATGTATCTGCTCTTTGGTTAGGCGTTCCTGTTAGGCGCGCTTTTCAGTTTTCATTTTTAATGGCGTGTCCGTTGTTTTTTGCAGGCTTCATTTTCAATGGACTGAGAAATATGTTTAAGGTTCCCAATTTTTTGGAACTGTTTGATTTTTCTGTAGTTGTTACTCTTGTTGTTTCTTCATTGGCTGCGTACATTTTATTTTATCTTGCTTATGAGATTGCCTTACGCAAGAAAATTTATTGGTTTGGTTATTACATGTTACTGCCAATTTTCGTGCTGATTTTAGATTTGTTATTTTAATTAATTTTTTTTCAAGGAGGGGCCATGAACCTAAAGTCTGATCAAGGTGGCTACAAAAGAGAAGTTGTTGGCGTTTTAATTGCAGCGACTTTTGTTTTTTTAGCGATTGCTTTTTTATCTTATGATCCTAAAGATAATACTTTGTTAAATTATTCTAGTATGCGCCTATGGACTGCAAATTGGGGCGGTGGCTTGGGCGCAAACATTGCAGCTTTGTTTTTTTATTTGCTGGGTTCAATGGCATATATTTTTTTGTTAGGCCTTTTGGTTCCTGTTTATGTTTTATTTTTTAAAGGAGCCAAGGAAAAATTATGGAGCAAGCTTTTTTGCCAATCATTAATTTTATTTTCACTAGCAACTTTTTGCAGCATTTTAAAATTTGATATAACAAAAAGTAAGGCCGGTGGACTTATTGGTGCTAGCTTGCAAATTTTTTTGTATTCGGCAATTGGTGCTGCTGGTACGATTATTTTTTTATTAGCAGTTATGTGGGTTTCGTTCAGCATTTTTTTTGAGTTACCATTAATTCCATTTATAAAACTAAGCTTGTTACGTTGCAAAACATTTTTTTATGATTTTGGCATAAGCATCAAAGCCAAATTTTCAAGATTGTTTAGACGTCAAGAAAAGCATGATGTTGTCGTTGATTTTTCGCAAAATGATTTGCCTGAATCATCGGTGGCTGGTGGCGCTACAAAGCTTGGCGATGATGAGCCTTGGGATTCATTGCTAGCTGAAGATGAAGAGGCAGCTAAGGCGTCAGAACCAGGTGAAACTGTAAAGAAAAGTAAAAAATATAAACTACCGGATTTAAATATTTTTGCAGGTAAAAAAGCGCGCTCAGACAAAGAAGAAGTTGCAAAAGAATGCGCTCAGAGAGCAAAAATGCTGGATGAAAAGCTGGATCATTTTGGCGTTAAAGGTCGGGTTGATGCAATTAAGCCAGGCCCGCTGATTACAATGTTTGAATACAAGCCTGAGATTGATAGCAAAATTAGCAAAATTACGGCCCTTGAAGATGATTTGGCTATGGCTTTGACGGCACAAAGCATTCGTATCATTGCGCCAATACCCGGCAAAAATGCTGTGGGTTTTGAAATTGCAAATGCTTCACGTGAAGATGTTTTGATTTCTCAGGCAATACAGGGTGAAGAGTTTAAAAATCCAAAAATACTTTTACCATTGGTTTTTGGCGTTGATGTTGTCGGAAATCCTGTAATTGAGGATATGGTAAAAATGCCTCATTTGTTAATTGGTGGAGCAACAGGTTCAGGTAAGTCTGTTGGGCTTAATGTTATGTTGGTTAGCTTGCTTTGTAGTAAAAAGCCAGAAGAGTTGCGTTTGATTTTAATAGATCCAAAGCGACTTGAATTTACACCTTACGCTGATGTTCCACATTTATTATTCCCAATTATCACAGAGCCAAACAGGGCGGTACAAGCCCTCAAGTGGGTTGTGCAAGAGATGGAAGAACGATATGAAATTATGTCAAAAGTTGGTGTGCGTAACGTAGTTGAATATCAAAAATATGAACGCGAAGGCCGGTCTGCATCAGATGGTGCATTGCTCAAACAAATGCCGTTTATTGTTGTAATAATCGATGAGCTTGCAGATTTGATGATAGTTGCTGGTAAAGACGTAGAAATGCAAATTGTGCGTATTGCGCAGATGGCCCGTGCTGCTGGTATTCACATGATTGTTGCAACACAAAGACCATCTGTTGACGTTGTGACTGGTTTGATCAAAGTGAACTTTCCTAGTCGAGTTGCGTTTCGTGTTTCATCTAAGGTTGATTCTAGAACTATTTTGGATGCACAGGGAGCAGAAAAGCTTTTGGGACGAGGAGACATGCTTTACATGAATTCGGCGTCATCAGATTTAAAGCGAGTTCACGGTGCATATGTTTCGGATGCCGAGATTGAAAAATTAACCGAACATCTGAGACAAGAAGCCAAACCACAATACCTTGATTTACTTGATGTGTTGAAAAATGCGGAGTCACAGAGTGGTGTTGGTGAGGTTGAGGATGAGCTTTATCCCCAAATTCTTGATTTCGTAAAGACCGCTGATGAGGTTTCTATTTCAATGATACAGCGTAAGTATGCGATTGGTTTTAATCGCTCTGCTCGTATCATTGAAAAACTTGAATATGATGGAGTTGTTGCCCCAGCGCAGGGCAGTAAGCCGCGAAAAGTTTTGAGGGGTTAAGCTCTTTATACAAGCGGAGAAGTACTAACGTGGTGTAACAAAGGTGAAGGCCATTTTCATTGAATTAAAAATGAAAATGGCCTTCACCTTGTTTATATGTAAACTGTATCTATTCTGGTAGGATCCTCACTAGCTGTCCTGGTCTAGGCGCCCCTTGATAGGTCCAAATTTTATAATTAATAGCGCTAGCACCATCATCATTAGCAGGGATGTTTGTTGGTTGGCAATTTACCCACTGTCCGTTGATTTTGATTTTTAAATCTGTAATGTATTTTGTTTTGATTGATTTTGTATTATATGCGCCGACTCCAAACTCTTGTGTAATGCCCTTATCGTCTTTATATTGTATCTCGGTCCATTGACCTATTTGGCTCCGTAAATTAATTTGTTCATAACACTCAATTTTTGAATAAATTGATGTAATTAAAGCAATTGTAAAAATAGTCATAGTACAGGTTTTTATAGACATGTTACTCCCCCTTAATATTTTAGAGATTCTAACGAACAACTACATTTATTAGTTTATCTAAATCGGTAGGAGCGTTGCAATAAATTCGACTGGTTTATTTTGCATGTTTTCGTTTGCAGCAGCCCGTTATAGTTTGCCAAAATTTTGCAGGTTTTGATTATTTAGGTCTTGTTTGTGGTGCGTGTATTTCATCGTAAACTTTTTGAAGGCGGGCAATGCGTTCTTCGCTTGAAGGATGTGAGTAATCGTAATCAGTGGTGTTCGTGCCGCCAAGTTCAATCTTTGCCAATTCGGGTGTAAATCCATCGGTTATTTGGGCTCCAAATTTATCTGCGGCAAACTCAGAATAATGATTCGTTTTGAATTTAATTTTGTGATGTAAAAAATTAAACAATAAAAATAATCCGATGCTACAAGTTTTACATGGGATTATTTTTTTTATTGAATCTGGAAAAAATAAACTGGGAATAAATATTCGCAATATTGATGCGATTGAAAGGTAGTGTAAAACAGGCAAAAAATATTTTTCTAGTTTTATATTATACCAAGTAGCCGAAACGTAATTGTGACCGATTTCATGGGCGATTCCCCATTTAAGTGCGAGCCAAAAGCTTAGTCTGTTTTTAGGCGTTATTTCTATGAGATGTTTACGGATTGTATCGGTTCCTATAAAAATATTAGCATACCCATTATAGGTAACTTTTGTATCCAGACGATCTCTAAAATTACCACCAATAATTCCAACCCAAAAGTGTTTATATTTTTTTTTATTGGTTAATTTTTCTGCCCTTGTGTTTAGATCGTCAACTAGTTCTTGCATCAAAGTTTTTATCATAGGTTTACTAGATTCCGGGTGATGTTTTTCATACAAAAGTTGTTTACAGACTTCAAGTTCTGTCGTATCGTTTTTTTCAATGTGGTCTAATTCTGCTTTTATGGGTTCAATTATTTCATAAGGTAGTGGCGTTTCGTGTAAAATTGCGTTTTCTACGATTTGCAGCAATGATGAATTTGTGCGATCTTGTTTAACATCTGTTTCTTGATGTTGTCCGGATTCCATTGACCATACACGTGAGTTTGTTGAAAATACGAAAAGTGATAGCGCTAAAAAACGCAAAAATTTGACGTTCATGATAACCCCCGATTTGAATAAAAATTGATTGTTTAGTTGATTTTATAGATCATTCCATGAAAAGTTTTGAAGGGGTAAAATTTATTTTGCATGTTTTCGTTTGCAGCAACCCGTTATAGTTTGCCAGAATTTTGCAAGTTTTGATTGTTTAGGTCTTGTTTGTGGTGCGTGTATTTTGTCATAAATTTTTTGCAATCGTGCAATTCGTTTTTCATTTGAAGGATGAGGATGCATCATCATTAGCCATTTCATCTTCAGTGACTCGTCTGTAGTGCACACTTCAAGGCATGTTTTAGCGTCTTCAATGGTAAAATTATGAATAATCTTTGCGCCAATTTCATCTGCTTTGTATTCGGATCTTATCAATAATGGTTTACGTACTAAGAACGTCAAGATTTCAGCATAAAGATAATAGACGCCTAAGGCCTTGAAGGGTTTAAGCATTGAAAAATCTTTTGCTAGATATCCTAGGCATAAGGGTAAAGGTATATAACGCATAATCCAAGGTTCAATACGTTGGTATAACTTGACAATTGGATCACTTAAATGACCAATCTCATGAGCAATTCCCCACTTGAAAGACTTAAGCATTTTAGTTCGGTCTTCTGGCCTTGGGTATAAAAGAAAATGCTTAATAAAAATGTCACCGATGGCGATTTGCATTTTAGCTGGGTTAGCGTAGGCAGTTGTGCGAAAAATCTCTGATTTAGTTTCAATCATTACATTAATTGGAGCTTTAATACCTGCTTTTTTAGCTAGTTCATTGGCAAATCGAAATAGCATTAATTCAACTTTGGATTTGCCTGATTGTATTTTAGAATTTTGCAAATTTTCAAGTTCTGCAGATATTTGATTTCGAATGTATTCAGGCAATGGTTCGTCTGATAAAACAAAGTCTTCCAGTTTTGTTTGTGGGGCGGCTTGTTCAATTGAGTCTGAGCCTTGCATCGATTCATTTATAGCTGGCCTTTCCTCCATTGACCATAGCTGAGAGTTGGCTTGGAATAGGAAAAGAGACAGCGTTAAAAAACGCAAAAATTTGACGTTCATGATAACCTCCGATTTAAAAATAATTTGATTGTTTATTTGATTTTATAAATTATTCCATTTGAAATAATTATATCAAAAAATGTTGAAAGATGGAAACGGCTACAGGAGGGCCGTATACGTGAAATAATTGGTTTATATGGGGTGAACTTTATGTTTAAAGTAACCTGAGCTCGATGTTTTTAATATCGCCAATCAGCAAAAGTTAGCGAACTCGGATTAAAGTATAACGCATGTGCTGCTTGTTAAAGCTGCTTTCAAAGCATTAACGATGTCTGTGTATCCAATCTCTGAGGCATATTGCAAAGGGGTTTTGCCAAAAAAATCCATGGGATTTATGTCAGCTTTGGCTCTAATCAAGATTTTTATGCATTCAATATCACCGGAGATTGCTGCTAAATGCATAGGCGTTCTTGCATTTTGATCTCTTGCATCCAGATTTGCGCCTGCTTTGACTAAAGCCAGTAGACATTTTACATGCCCGGACATTGCGGCTTCATGTAGAGGCGTTCTTGTCCAATAGGTTTCAGAGTTAACATCGACACCTTCTAAAATTAAAACATGAGCAACTCTAAAATTTCCCATACTGGCTGATGATAGAAGAGGAGTCATAGAGTCTGCATTTGCGGCATTTAAATCCGCTCCTGCTGATGCCAAAAAAGGTATAAGCCATGCGTTCTCGTCATTCTTTATTATTTTAAATAATGCATCTGTTGGATCGATATGGGCGCGTGCAAGAGCATTGAAGATGATTTTTTGTCCTATTTCACTGTTTGTTAAAGTAAGTTCTTTTGCTTTTGTGGCGAAAGTTTTAAGAGATGGATCTTGGTGTATGGCGTCGATGAGCGATTCTTGAATATAATTTTTAAGGCTTATTTCAGATAGTTCCATCATCATACATGGTGGCTGCATCGTCTGAGATTGTGGTATGAAAAAACATGATAGGATCAGTATTATACTTTTAAATAACTTGTTCATTACAACTCCTTACAACTTCTCGATTTATTGAAAACGCTGATTTAGACGTTCTTTAGAAAGTACAAGTTTGATGTTATATGATAACACATAAGAAAAACAAAAATATTTTTTTTGATTCAATTGAAAAAAAAGGGAGACGCGATTGCGCCTCCCTCAAGATTTGATTTATTTCTTCTCTTCGAAGTCTGTGTCGATTGGTCCGTTGCCGCCTTTGTCGTTATTTCCAGTTGAGTCATCGGTTGGAGTACTTGGTCCACCAGGTTGTTGTGGGTTGCTTTGATAAATGATCTCTGCAATCTTGTATGAAGCCTGCATTAAATCATCTGTAGCTTTTTGTATTGCTTCGCCGTCGTTTTCTTTTTCTTTTAATACTTTCTTTGCTTCTTCTATGGCCGCTTCTACTTTGTTGACTTCATCGATTGGAAGTTTTTCTTTATTTTCTTTTAATGTTTTTTCGATTTGAAAAATCATGCTGTCGAGATGGTTACGCTTTTCGATTACTTCCTTGTTTTTCTTATCTTCAGATTCGTGCATTTGAGCTTCTTTAACCATGCGGTCGACTTCATCTTTGTTTAATCCTGATGAACCGGAAATTGTTATCTTTTGCTCTTTACCTGTGCCTTTGTCTTTTGCGGAAACGTGCACGATACCGTTTGCGTCGATATCAAATGTTACTTCGACTTGAGGTACGCCGCGTGGTGCTGGTGGTATTCCGTCGAGCTTGAATCTACCAAGTGTTTTATTGTCGCGTGCAAATTCACGTTCACCTTGTACAACGTTTATTTCTACAGCTGTTTGATTGTCTTCGGCTGTTGAGAAAACCTGTGACTTGCGAGTTGGGATTGTTGTATTTCGGTCGATAATTTTTGTTGCGATTCCGCCCATTGTTTCAATACCAAGTGAAAGAGGTGTTACGTCGAGAAGAAGAATGTCTGTTACTTCACCAGCCAATACGCCGCCTTGGATGGCTGCGCCGACTGAAACCACTTCGTCAGGGTTTACAGATTTATTTGGTTCTTTGTTGAAGAAATCTTTTACCATCTGTTGAACTTTTGGAATTCGTGTTGAACCACCGACCAAGATTACTTCGTCGATTTGACTTGCCTGAAGGCCTGCGTCTTGCATTGCTTTTTTGCATGGTTCAAATAAACGAGTAAAAATTTCTTGACAAAGATTTTCAAGTTTAGAACGTGAGAGCTTTGTTACAAGATGTTTAGGGCCTGATGCATCTGCGGTGATGTAAGGCAAATTGATTTCTGTTTCTGTTGCTGCAGACAATTCAATCTTTGCTTTTTCAGCGGCTTCTTTTAATCTTTGTAAGGCCATTTTATCGTTGTGAAGATCGATGCCTGTTTCTTTTTTAAATTCTTCGGCTAAGAATGTGATAATGCGATCGTCGATATTGTCGCCGCCAAGCATTGTATCACCGTTTGTTGATTTTACTTCAACAACGCCATCACCAACTTCTAGGACTGAGATATCAAATGTTCCACCACCAAAGTCGAAGACCACGATAGTTTCATTTGATTTTTTGTCTAAGCCGTATGCAAGGGCTGCAGCGGTTGGTTCGTTGATTATTCGCTTGACTTCTAAGCCTGCTATTTGGCCGGCATCTTTTGTTGCTTGGCGTTGTGAGTCATTGAAGTATGCAGGTACTGTGATAACTGCTTCGGTAATTTTTTCGCCCAAGTAGTCTTCGGCAGCTTGTTTTAGTTTTTGCAAAATGGCTGCGGATATTTCTTGAGGTGTGAATTGTTTGCCATTGATATCAACAGCAACGTCACCGTTTTGTCCTGCGACCAACTTGTATGGAACTATTTTTATTTCGGCGGGTTTTAATTCGCTGAATTTTCTACCAATGTATCTCTTTACTGAGAATATTGTGTTGAATGGATTTGTGATGGCTTGTCGTTTTGCGACCGCGCCAGACAAACGTTGATCATCTTTTGTGAATGCGACAACTGATGGAGTTGTGTTCGCGCCTTCCTGGTTAGGGATTACCTTGGCGACGCCGCCTTCCATGAACGAAACCACTGAGTTCGTGGTTCCTAAGTCTATACCAATAATCTTGCTCATAATTTTCCTCTTGTTTTTATACTTTTCAGTTATATACTGAGCTACTGTTCGTACTTTATAGCTAAATCAATTTACTAAAGATATTTTAGTCTCCTGATGAAGATCTGTCAAGGCAAAATTAAAGAATCTTAGCGCAATACACTCAAGTTTTATTGGATAAAAACTGTGACTTTTGGCTTTTAGGCTAGAATGTCGCATAATTTTCTTTTATGTCAGTATTATCTTTTTCAGCTTTCGGCGCGGCGACCGACACTCCGTCTCTGCCTTCCCGCCCTGACTTTGGGGCTTGGGTGACCGGGATGATGGGCTTGGGGGCTGATTTTGGGGGTGTTTTGAATGGGGGCGGGAAGGCTTCGCCTTCGTGTTTATTAACAAGGAAGATAAAAATAAGATAAGTAAGGAATGAGAAGGAATTGGTGGGTTCGTGTTTATAGCATATAGCATAAGGGCAAAGTGGTAAAAGAGATGAGAAATGAATGAAAGAGGGATGAGAAGAGAAGTAAAGAGAAGTAAAGGGAATGAAGTTGGGAAGTAATAGTGAAGGGAATGAAGTTGGGAAGTAATAGTGAAGGGAATGAAGTTGGGAAGTAATAGTGAAAGGAATAAGGGTTGGAAGGAAGTAATGAATGAAGTAATAAAGTAAAAGTAAAGGTGAACAGAACTTAAGACATAAGACATTAAGACATAGGGAGATATTAAGACATCAGAGATAAGAGAAGAGGTAAGAGAAGAGAAGACAAAAGATATACGAATCAAGAACCAATCGTACGCATACATATAAATTCAAAGACTTACAGACGAACAACGATTTTACGAATCTAGCTTTATTTCATTTGCTTTATTAAATCAGCTTAGACAGCGTTTTGGCTCGCATTTCTGACTATGAAATCCATCTGAATTTAGAGCTGTTTTAAATTTATTCAAAAAGGGGAAAAAGCGCGCGGGTGGCTGCGATTAGTGCCAGTTTTTTAATTTGGTACATATTGTGCGCCAAGATTCCTGAGGTAATTTTTTTGATCGTTGCTAAGTCCTTTAACATTTGTAAAATTTGCGCCTTCTACTGTTGTGCCTGTTAAGGTTACATCGGACATTGTTGCGTCTCTAAAATTGCTAATATCCAAGCGGCTTCCTTTAAAGCTTGTGCTTACTATTGATGTCCATTGCCCTGCAAAATTGCAGCTAATGCCACGTACGACTGTTTGTGGTGTTACTGGATCTGGATTTTTTAAATTTTCCATTATGCATCTTACTATTACGATGTTTGTCATATTGATATTGTCGAAGATTGCGTTTGTGAAAT
>Ga0172371_10000580_pt1 | contig 57211 bp, 55 predicted proteins | sample Lak12m_FD_114543 | JGI IMG/M metagenome (GOLD analysis project Ga0172371, IMG submission 114543) | Freshwater microbial communities from Kabuno Bay, South-Kivu, Congo - kab_022012_12m | ecosystem: Environmental > Aquatic > Freshwater > Lake | place: Democratic Republic of the Congo: South-Kivu... | reverse complement strand
GGCGGAAAAACCGCATGGGTGTACGCCCAGCTCGTCACGCTCTCTGTGCCTGTTTCTCAACTTCCCGTTGTGAGTCAATAATCCCATGCAGCCCCGCAAAGTTAAACTCATCCTCAACCCGATGGCAGACATGGGACGCGCGTGGAAGACCGCCGCTGAATTGCGCCCCATTGCTCAAAGTTTTCCCGGCGCTCTCACATGGAGCGGAACGGTATACCCCACGCACGCCACTGAATTAGCGCGGCAGGCTGCCGAAGAAGGCTGCGACCTTGTAGTGGCAATGGGCGGCGATGGCACCGTGCATGAAGTCATCAATGGACTGATGCAAGCCCCGCCGGAAAAACGCCCGCTCCTTGCCGTAGTGCCTATTGGCTCTGGCAATGATTTTGCCTACTCCATTGGAATCACCGAAAAGCCCGCCCGCGCGCTGGCTCACGCCCTGAAAGCTGAAACTATCTCCCTGTTAGATATTGGCATGATGACGGATTCCTCTGGGCGCGTGGAATATTTTGATAACACGCTCGGCATCGGCTTTGACGCCATCGTCACCATTCGTTCGCATCGCCTGCCCATCGTCAAGGGCTTCCTCATGTACCTCACGGCGGTTATTCAAACTATTTTGCTCAACCACAACCCCGCCGTAATGGACTTGAAAACAGAATCCGAGTCATGGCAAACCACCGCGTTGATGCTAACGCTTTGCAATGGCGCGCGCGAAGGCGGCGGCTTTCTCATTGCCCCCGCCGCCAAAAATGACGATGGCAAACTGGAATACGCCGTCATCCAATCTGTTTCTCGCCCCATGATGTTCCGCCTCGTGCCGGAATTTATCAAAGGCACGCACGCGCGCTTCAAACAAGTTCGCATGGGTTCATTTCAAACGCTGGATTTAAAATCTGACCGCCCGCTCTACATCCACGCGGATGGCGAAATCTTCACCAACTTTGGCAGCGACCTGCGCCAAATTTCCGTCCGCGCCTTGCCGCAAGCCTTGCGAGTCGTCAAGGGGTGATAGAATCGCCTCATGCCGGATTTGCTCTCCACGCTTCGCAAACATGACCTGGGGCATCTTCACATTGTCGCCGGATTTTGGGGATTGGAACTAGAATCTCGCGCCGCCGCCGCTGCCGCAGAAGAACTCGCCGCCGCCATGCTGGATGCGGAATTGACTCGTGAAACTTTGGACGTCCTACCCGCAGCGGCGCGCCCCGCGCTGGACGCGCTGTTGCGCGCAGGCGGCAAAATGGAATGGGCGGCGTTCTCCCGTCAATTTGGAGAAATTAGAGCCATGGGCGAAGCCCGCCGCGACAGAGAACGCCCCTACCTAAAACCTGCCGCCCCCGCAGAAATTCTCTTCTATCGCAGCCTGCTGGAAAAAGATTTTTTTGAAGCCGAAAAAGGCTTGCAAGAATTTGCCTACCTCCCCGAAGATTTAATGCAAGTCATTCAAGAATCGAGCGATGTAGAACCCGCCGCGCCCGCCGCGCAACCGTTGGGGCGGCAAGCCGCCCCGCTCGAAAAATCCCGCGAAAGCCTCGCCGCAGATAACCTCCTCGATGACGCAACCACCTACCTTGCCGCGCTGCGCGTGGGCGAGGACGTCTCTCATTTTTCGCCGCGCTTCCCCGCCTTGCTGGGCGCGGCGGGTTTGTTAAAAGAAAACGCCCTGCAACCCGAAGCCGTTAAAAACTTTTTAGAAGCGCCGCGCCCGCAAGCGCTATCCATGTTGCAAAACGCCTGGCTTGCTTCTGCGTCTTTTAATGAACTTCGTCTTATTCCTTCCATTGTGTGCGAAGGCGAATGGAAAAATCAACCGCAGGTTACGCGCGAATTTTTACTCGCCATCATGGAAGACCTTCCGCCGCAAAAGTGGTGGAGTTTGCCCGCCTTTCTGCGCGACCTTAAATCCAAATTTCCAGATTTTCAACGCCCCGCCGGAGATTACGACTCATGGTTTATCAAACGCGCCGCAGATGGGCAATACTTGCGCGGCTTTGCCTACTGGGACGAGGTGGATGGCGCGCTCGTCAAATATTTTGTGGAGGTCTTGCATTGGCTGGGCAAAGCGGATGTAGCCCGCGCAGAAAACGGCGATGAGCTCGCGGCGTTTCGTCTTGCCGCGCCGCTCGCCGAACTTGCGCCCGTCTCGCGCATTAAACTTGCCTCCAATGGAAAACTGCTCATCCCGCGCGCTTTTTCTCGCGCGGCGCGCTATCAACTGGCGCGTTTTTGCGCGTGGGGCGAAGAAAAAAACGGCGAGTATATTTATTTCATCAACGCGCAATCGCTGCGCCGCGCTAACGCGCAAGGGTTAAAAGCGGAGCAGGCTCTGGCGCTGCTCCTCAAATATGCGGATGGCGGCGCGCCGCCGCCGCTGGCGAAGGCGCTGAAGAATTGGGATGCGGGCGGAGCAAGCGCGAGGGTAGAATCCGTTTCGATAGCGCGAACCGATAGCCCTCAGGTTTTGGACGCGCTGCGAAAATCGAAGGCGGGTAAATTTTTGGGCGAATCGCTCAGCCCGACTGCGGCATTGGTCAAACGCGGAGCCGAATCTAAAATCGCCGAAGCCCTTTTGGAATTGGGCGTGATGGCGGAAATAAAAAACGATGAAGCATGAAGCACAAGGAGAATGGAATGTCTACATTAAGTTGGATAGAGCAGGAAGTGGAAACGCTCAAAACGCAGGGGCTGTATAACAACATCCGCGTAATTGGCTCGCCGCAGGGCGCATGGCTGACGGTGGACGGCAAACGCGCCTTGAATTTTTGCTCGAACAATTACTTGGGGCTGGCGAATCATCCCGCGCTGACGGCGGCGGCAAAAAAGGCAACCGCCGAATTCGGCGTGGGTCCCGGCGCAGTGCGCTCTATTGCGGGGACGATGACCCTGCATGTGGATTTGGAAAAACGCCTTGCGGCTTTCAAAGGCGTAGAGGCTGCCATTACCTTTCAAAGCGGATTCACCGCCAACCTTGCCACCATCCCCGCGCTGGTGGGCAAGGAGGATGTTATCTTTTCTGACAGACTCAACCACGCTTCCATCATTGATGGCTGTCGTCTCTCTGGCGCAAAGATTATCGCTTACGAGCATAATGACCCGCAATCTTTGGAGGAACAGATTAAAGCCAATTTGAGTCAGTTTCGCCGCGCACTCATTGTGACGGACGGCGTGTTTAGCATGGATGGCGATATTGCGCCGCTGCCCGCAATTTATGAGGTGGCAAAGAAATACGATGTGTTATTAATGGTGGATGACGCGCACGGCGAAGGCGTGCTGGGCAAGGGCGGGCGCGGTATTGTGGACCACTTTGGCTTGCATGGCAAAGTGGATGTAGAAGTTGGCACCATGTCTAAAGCCTTTGGCGTGGTGGGCGGCATGGTCGCGGGTAAGGCGGTCATTATAGATTGGCTGCGCCAACGCGGACGCCCCTTCCTCTTTTCTTCCGCCGTCACCGTGCCGGATGCGGCGGCGTGCTTGGCGGCAGTGGACTTGCTGGAAGATTCCACTCAACTGGTGGATAAACTTTGGGAGAACGGCAGATACTTCAAAGCCGAGATGAAAGCGCTGGGCTTTAATACCGGCGTGAGTGAAACGCCCATTACGCCCGTCATGTTGGGCGAGGCGGCTTTGGCGCAGCAGTTTAGCCGCGAGCTGTTCAACGAAGGCGTGTTTGCCATGTCCATTGGCTACCCCACCGTTCCGCAGGGCAAGGCGAGAATCCGCGTGATGATTTCTGCCGCGCATTCCAAAGAGGATTTAGACGCGGGCTTGGCAGCCTTCCAAAAGGTCGGCAAGAAACTGGGAGTTATTTAACTGCAAGACCTTGAGGTGAAGCATGGCGTCTCGTTTTAATACGTTCATTCGTTTTTCTGCTGTGGCGGCGCTGGCGCTGGTCGTCTTTTCCGCCGCTCCGCGCGCGGCGTTGGCGCAGGCGGGCGTTACGCTGCAAGACCCGCGCGCCGAAGTGGATTTTGGCAAGACCATCACGTTTCGCGCGGTGTTGAAATCCACTTTGCCTATTCAGCAGGCGACTCTCTTTTTTAGAAGCGCGCAAGAAACTGTGACGCATGTGGAAACCGTCTTGCCCGCGCAGGATGGCGCGGTGAGTTTTACCTATGACGCTTCGCTGAATCTCATTCCGCCGTTTAGCGAAATAGAGTTTTGGTATCAGGCGACTCTGTCAGACGGTCAAACCTACCCCAGCCAGACTGTGAAATTTTTTTATACCGATAATCGCTTTCCGTGGCGCGAGGCGACTCGCGCCAACATCACCGCGCGCTGGTACGCGCAAGACGATTCCTTTGGCGCTGCGGCGCTGGATGTCGTGGCGGCGAGTATGCTCGCCATGCAAGATTTTATTCCCCTGTCGTTGGATGCGCCCATTTACATCTACGTTTACGCCAATCCATCCGACTTGCAAGCCACGCTTTCATTGGGCGGCGAAGGTTGGGTGGGCGGTCACGCTACGCCGCAAGCGGGCGTGGCGCTGGTCGCCATTCCGCCGAATGCCAACCCCGCCGAAATGCAGACAAAAATTCCCCATGAACTGACGCATATTTTGCTGTATCGTTCTTTGGGAGAAAAATATAAAAACCTGCCGACTTGGTTTTTGGAAGGCATGGCTTCGATGATGGAGCAGTACGCCAACCCGGATTATGCGTATGCGCTCCAATCCGCCGCGCAAAAAGGAACGCTGCTTTCTTTTGGAGATTTATGCAAGAGCTTTCCGCCGGATGCGGGCGGCGCGTATTTGGCTTACGCGCAGTCGCAATCTTTTGTGACGTACATCAGTCGAACGTATGGCGTTTCCGGCTTGTCGCGCTTAATCAACGCCTATGGCGATGGGCTGACTTGCGAGATGGGCGCTACGCGCGCGCTGGGGACGCCGCTCAGTCAAATTGAGTCGCGTTGGCGCGAAGACGCGCTGGGGCAAAATGTGGCGGGCGTGGCGCTGCGGAATCTTTCCCCGTTTTTTTTGTTATTGGCGCTGGCGCTGCTTGTTCCATTATGGGGAACGGTGGATACCTTCATCTTGCGCTATCGGAGAAAACATGCAGCCGCAAAATCCAAATGAAAATCAGCGCGTTCATGTTTGGGTGCAGGGGCGCGTGCAGGGCGTGGGCTTTCGCGCGCATGTGGAATTTTTCGCCGCGCAAAGCGGCGTAAGCGGCTGGGCGCGCAATGTGGGCGCGGATACGGTGGAAGTGGTGGCGGAGGGAACGCCCGCTCAAATTGCGCTGCTGTTAGAAGCCGTGCGGCGCGGTCCGCGCATGGCGCGCGTGGATGATGTGCGCGTGGAGGAAGAACCCGTCAGCGGGCAGTTTGTGGGGTTTGATATTAAACGCAGTATTTGATTAAAACCCAAACATCAAAATTAAGTCATTGATGTTTGTGCCGCTGGCGCCGGGTTGCAGTAAATCATGTAACGGGGAAAAGAAATGATACGAGTCATTGCGCCTTAAAAAATCATCCGCGTACAAACCCAGCGCTTCGGCGCGCGCGGCGCTCTGCCCGTTGGCGGCTGCTCCGGCAGCGCGGGTTGCGCCGTCTTCGCCGTCTGTCGCTATGGAAATAAAGACAACGTTCTCTTCGCCGCGCAACTCACAGGCGGCGGCGAGCGCCGTCTCTTGATTTCTGCCGCCTGCGCCGTCTCCGCGCACGGTGACGGTGGTCTCTCCGCCCGCCAGTAGGCAAAACGGACGCGGCAGTTCCGCTTGTTTCAATTTCTGCGCCAGTCGTTTGCCAACTTCGCGCGCTTCGCCTTTTACGTCCTGTTCCACAATTTCCGCGTAAAAGCCTTCCTGTGCGGCGGCTTCTTTTGCGGCGCGCAGCGCCATGCGATTGCTGGCAAGGATGATATTTTCCACGCGAGAGAAAATGGGGTCGTTTGGTTTGAGCGTTTCGCGCCATTGCAGAGATTCATCCGGCGCGATTTTTTTCGCGTCCTCTATGCGGGTCGGGTCTGGCGCGGTGGGTCCAGAGGCGATAGATTCCAGCGCATCGCCAACCACATCCGAGAGGATGTGGCTCATCACGCGCGCACCGTGAGCGGCTTGAACGACGCCGCCGCCTTTAAGCGCGTCTAAATGCCGCCGCGCAATGTTAATTTGCTCAACATCCGCGCCGCTGGCAAGCAGGCGCGCCGTTAGCGCTTGCAGCGCTTTTAAGGGGATGAGCGGCGCGCTCATCAACGCCGAACCGCCGCCGGAGATGAGGCAGACCAGCAGGTCTTGCGGCGTGAGTTGCGAAAGAAATTTTTGCGCGGCGCGTCCGGCTTGCAGGCTGCCTTCTCCGGGGATGGGATGATTTCCGAGGACGAGCTGCGCGTTCTGCGGGTAGGGAGCGGCGTGTTTCGCCACAATCAACATCTCTGCAGGTTGAGTTGATTCCGCCAGCGCGGTCATCATCGCCGGGCTGGCTTTTCCCAACCCCAAGGCAAAGACGCGCCGCGCCGCAGGCAGTGGATGTCGGGCAAGGTAGCCGCGCAGCGCTTCATCGGCGCGGGCGGCGTTGAAGGCGGCGGCGAGAACGCGCCGCATGGATTCTCCGCGCGGGTGGGCGCGTAAGGTGAAAGAATCAAATTGGCTGGCGGTAAACATGCGGCAAGTATAATAGAGCCTGCGCGTTGATTATTTTTGAGTGTGGCTAAAACATCATCTTTGTTGGCGATAGAGGAGACAACATGAGCCTTTCCATTCCCGCTGGGGAAGTTCGATTTTTTTGCGGCAGTTCCAACCGCCCATTGGCGGAGAAGATAACCGCGCAGTTGGGCGTGCCGCTGGAAGACACGCATATCTCGCGTTTTAGCAACGACAATTTATATATTCAATTGGGCGCAAGCGTGCGCTATCGCCGCGTGTATATTGTTCAATCGCTTTCGCAGCCGGTGAATGATTATCTGATGGAATTGTTGATGATGTTGGATATTGCCCGCAGCGCGGCGGCTTCGGAAGTTCACGCCATTATTCCCTACTATTCTTTTGGACGCTCCGATAAAAAGGACGCGCCGCGCATTTCCATTACGGCGCGTTTAGTAGCGGATTTGTTAAAGACCGCCGGAGCCACTCATGTAATGAGCATTATGTTCCACTCGCCGCAAGTGCATGGCTTTTTTGGAATCCCTACCGACCCGATGAGCAGCCGCGCCGTGTTTAAGGAATATCTTGCCTCGTGCAATTTAGAAGGCGCAATTATCGTCTCGCCGGATATGGGTCAGGCAAAGTCGGCGGCGCGTTTTGCAAAAACGCTCAACTTGCCGGTGGCGGCGGGCAACAAGGAGCGCGTTTCAGATAACAAAGTGGTCATTCGCGGGTTGGTGGGGAGTCAGGTGCGCGGGCATAAACGCGCCGTCATTTATGATGATGAGATAGCCACCGGCGGCTCTATTATGGAATTGAGCCGCGTATTGATAGACGAAGGCGTGGAGGAGATTCTTGTGATGTGTACACATGGAGTCTTTACGCAAGGCGCGGTGGCGCGTCTGGCGGCTGTTCCGCAAATTTCACAAATTATCACAACGGATACCGTGTACATTCCGCCGGAGATGGAACACCCCAAATTAAAAGTTCTTTCTGTGGCGGGCGTATTTGCCGAAGCGATTCGACATAACGCCAACCGTGAGTCGCTCAGCGATTTGTTTGTATACGGAGAATAACAATGGAAATTTTTGTTCGCCGCGCAACCGCCGCCGACCAATCGGACTGGCTGCACATGCGAAAGGCGTTATGGAATTATCATCCCGAAGAAGAACTTGCCGCAGAACAAGCCCTTATGCTTGCCAACCCCAAAAACGCGGTTTTTCTTGTATTTGTAGATGGAGCCATTGCCGGAATGTTAGAGGCGAGTCTGCGCGATTACGGCGAAGGTTGCCATAGCAGTCCAGTAGGATACATTGAAGGCTGGTTTGTGTACGATTACTTTCGCGGCAAGGGCGCGGCGGGCGCCTTGGTCTCCGCCGCCGAAGATTGGGCGCGCGGGCAAGGCTGTGCGGAGATGGCGTCTGACACCTGGCTGGGGAACGACGTCAGCGTCCGCGCGCATAACAAACTTGGCTATCAAGAAGTGGAGCGGCTCATTCATTTTGCCAAACGGCTGTATTCATAAATCAGATTAACTTAACTGCGCCATTAAATCTTCCAAATTTTTCGCGCTCAATTCTTCCAGCGGCGGGCGAATGTTCCAGCGCGGAAAATTGTACAGCCGATGCAGCGCGGTTTTTAGCGTGGGCGGAAAAGGCGGGTAGGCTTCTAAAATATGGCGGATGCGCGTCACCTCGGCTTGGGCTGCGGCGGGGTCGCCGCCCGCCTGAAAGACATCCCACACTTCGCGCAACCCCATAGAGATGAGATTGGCGGGCGCGGTAATCGCTCCCTGCGCGCCATGTAGCAGCGCGTGATGCAACATGGAATCCGTTCCGTTTAAGACCAACAAGTCGGAGTTAAACCTCGCGCCCAACGCGGCGGCGAATGATTCGTCGTGGGAGGAATCTTTTATCCCCGCAAATTGATTCGGAAAAGCATCTTTGAGCCGCGCCAATAAATCCAACGAAAAACCCACGCCCGCCAGCGCGGGGAAGTGATAACCGAGCAAACTTCCGCCCGTTGGCACAGCCTTGCGAATCACTTCGCTAAACCACGCAAACAGCCCGTCCTCGCCCGCCTTGCGAAAGTAATACGGCGGCAGCGTAACAACGCCGTCATAGCCCAAATCAAACGCCAATTTGGTCAGGTCTATCGTTTCAGAAAGGCTGGGCGTCCCCGTGCCAGCCAGCAAGCGAAAATTGGGCAGTTGATGGCGGTACGCGCGCGCAGAGCGCAGCAGCGCCTCGCGCTCTTTGGGCGAGAAGGAGGGACCTTCGCCGGTTGTGCCAAACAGCAGCGCGCCATGACATCCGCGTTCCGCAAAAAAACGCAGCAACGCGGGCAAAGATTCCAAGTCTAATTTATCGCCGCGCAACGGGGTGACGGCGGCGGCATAAACGCCCGCCAGAGGGTGCAGAGTTGCCATAATCATTTCCCTTCAAAATTACGCATTAAATTGCAATAGGAACTATTTGCAATTCTGTTTATTGCAAACTATAATCCACAAAGCTCCATCCCGTGAGAGCTAGGAGAGGCGTTTTTGGAAACACGAAACATTGCATCATCAGACTCAAACTCTGAAAGCAATTCTACCCCGCGTCAGCAAATCCAAGCCGGTTCTACTCTGGCAAACCGTTATAACATTCAGGATGTTATCGGCGTTGGCGGCATGGGGTCGGTGTATCGCGCCCGTGACTTGCATTTTCCCAATGTCGTTAAATTAGTCGCCGTCAAAGAGATGATTAATACCGCGCCAGACCCGCTGGTGCGTCAGACCATTGTGCAAAACTTTGAGCGCGAAGCCAACATGCTCGCCACGCTCAACCACCCCGCCATTCCGCGTATTTACGACTACTTTACCTACGATGACCGCTCTTATCTGGTTTTGGAATTTGTGCATGGCAAGGACCTTGAAACCATCATCAATGATTCCGCCGGATTTTTGCCCGAAGACCAAGTGATTAGCTGGGCGGTTCAACTATGTGATGTGCTGGCTTACTTGCACGCGCATAAACCCGACCCCATTATCTTTCGCGATATGAAACCCTCCAATGTGATGATTAATCACAACGGAGACGTGGTGCTGGTGGATTTTGGCATCGCCAAGACCTTTCAAAGCGGGCAAAAGGGAACGATGATTGGCACAGAGGGCTATTCCCCGCCGGAACAATATCGCGGCGAAGCCACCCCGCTGGCGGATGTGTACGCGCTCGGCGCGACTCTCCATCACGCGCTGACGCGGCGCGACCCGCGCCTTGAACCGCCCTTCTCTTTTGCAGAACGTCCGGCGCGGCGCATTAACTCCGCCCTGTCTATGGAAGTGGAAGCGGTCATCTCCACCGCCTTGCAGTACAACCCAACGGAGCGTTTCCCTTCCGCGCTGGCGATGAAAGACGCGCTGATGAACGTGGCGCGCAAAACCGGCGCCTTATCCAAAATTACCTCCGCTTTGCCTGCGGCTGCGAGCGGCGCCAGCATTAAGCCTTTGTGGACATTCAAATGCGAGGACGAGATTCGCGGCGCGCCGACCATCAATCAGGGCGTGTTGTACATCGGCTGTTACGACAATAACTTGTACGCGCTGGACGCCGCCGAGGGAAAATTTCAATGGAAGTACGCTGCCGATGGCGGCATTGTCTCGCGCCCGCTGGTCTTTGATGGAAACATTGCCTTTGGGTCAAGCGATAAGCGCTTGCATCTCATTAGCCAGCGCACCGGAAAATTAGTGTGGACATACTACACCGAAGGCGCGGTTTATTCTTCGCCTGCTTTATCTGAGGGGCATCTCTTCTTTGGCTCAGATGACGGCGACTTGCACGCCGTCAATGTTAGCAGCGGACGCCCCATTTGGAAACACGCCACCGGCGCCCCCGTTCATTCCTCCCCGCTGGTGCTGAACAATTTAATCTATTTTGGCAACGAAGCAGGCATGGTCTCCGCAGTGGATTTTCGCGGCGCAATGAAGTGGCGCTTTCAAGCCAAACGCGCCGTTACTTCCTCGCCCATCGCGCGCGGGCAGGCAATTTACCTTGCCTCATTGGATAGTCACCTCTACGCCTTAGACGCGAGCAACGGCTGGGCAATTTGGAAATTTAGGCTGGGAAAAGGCTCGCTGGCTTCGCCCTGCATTGCGGATGACTTTATTTTTGTTGGCGCGGCGGATGGTTTTCTTTACTGCGTGGATATTCGCACCGCCAAAGAGATTTGGCGTTTCCGCGCCGAAAATCAAATTAGCGGGTCGCCAAGCGCTTATAAAGATTCGCTTTACTTTGGTTCGGTAGATGGCAGCATGTATTGTTTAGAGTACCGCACCGGGCGCTTGCGCTGGAAATTTGAGACACAGGGCGCCATCATTGGTAGTCCGGTAGTTTTTGACGATATTTTATATTTTGGCTCAACAGACCATCTGGTCTATGCGTTGTTTGCCTAAAAGGAGCTCATGTGGCTGATTTTTTCAAAAAACTCTTTGGTAAAAAAGAACAAAAGGTAGAGCCAGCGAAGCGCTTGGCAAACGAATCTGCCACAACGGCTCCGCTTTCCGATTTGCAGATTAACGCTATTCTTAGTAATCAAAATTCGCGTTATGAAATGAAGCAATTGGTTGCGGCGGTAGGGCAGTCGGTGGGAAAACAACGCGAACATAATGAAGACAGTTTGCTTGCCTTGACAACCACGCTCTCCGGCAACGCCGAAAGCGTTCCCTTTGGCTTGTATATTGTCGCCGATGGCATGGGCGGGCATCAATTTGGAGAAGTGGCAAGCAACGCCGCCGTGCGGATTATAGGCGGCAGCCTGATGAAAAAATTTCATTCCTATCTTTTTAATTTACCCACCCAAAATATTCAAGACCCGCTGCAAGAGATGATGGCGCAATGCGTGCGCGAGGCGCATGAATATGTGCAGCGCGAAGCGCCCGGCAGCGGCACAACCGTCACCGCCGCGCTGGTCTTGGGTCAGCAAGTGACCATTGCTCATATCGGCGACAGCCGCGCCTACGCGGTTTTTCCGGATGGGCGCATAGACGCCATCACTCGCGACCATTCGCTTGTGAAGCGTTTGGAAGAACTGGGTCATATTAGCAAAGACGAAGCCGCCAACTTCCCGCATCGCAATGTTTTGATTCGCGCCCTAGGGCAAGGCGAAGACTTAGAAGCCGACATCTTCACTCTGCCTTTCCCGCAAACTGGCTACTTGATGATTTGCAGTGATGGCTTATGGGGCGTGATAGACGAAAAAGATATTCAACGCGCCATTGCAGAAGCGCCCAATTTACAGCGCGCTTGCCAAATTATGGTGGATGCCGCTAACGCGGCGGGCGGTCCCGATAACATTACGGTTGTACTCGCGCAGATGATTGGATAAGCATGTCCTCGTCCGCCCCAATGGATTACTACGCCCTCTTGGGCGTGTTCCGAGACGCATCGCAGGAAGAAATTAAGCGCGCCTATTTTGAGGCGGCGCAAAAACTTCACCCTGATAAAAACACGGCGGCGGGCGAGACGGAAATTTTCCTCGAAGTTCAAAAAGCCTACGAAACGCTTGCCAACCCCAAGCGCCGCAACCTCTATGACGCGACGCTGCCGCCAGAGATTGCAAACTACTCTGTCATAACGCAAGAAACCTTGTTTAGTCGCCCCAATCTCGTGCGGATGGACGAGCCGCAGATGATGTACGCTTTTTTAGAAATTAGCCCGCGTGAAGGAACAAAGAAAATCCCCGCGCCGCCGCTTAACATCTGCTTGGCATTAGACCGTTCAACTTCCATGCAGGGCGAAAAGTTAGACGTAGTAAAAGCCACCGCCATTCAAATTTTACGCAGCCTGCGCCCAGAAGACGTTTTTAGCGTAGTCGCATTCAGCGACCGCGCCGAGGTGGTTGTTCCCGCGGGGATGAACGCGGAAATAAAAAAACAGGAAAATCAAATTCAAATGATGACCGCCTTTGGCGGCACAGAAATTTATAGCGGACTTGCCGCCGCGATGGAACAAACGCGGCGCACGCTAACGCCCGGACGGATTCATCACATCATTTTACTGACAGACGGCAACACCTACGGAGACGAGCAAAGTTGTTTAGAACTGGCGGATGAAGCCGCCGCTCAAAATATTGGCATTAGCGGCATGGGCATTGGTCACGAATGGAACGATATTTTTTTAGACGCGCTGGCGGGCAAAACCGGCGGCTCTTCGGCGTACATTGCCCAGCCAAAAGATATTCAACATTTATTAGTGGAAAAATTTAACACGCTTGTCAGCATTTACGCGGACGATGTCATTTTGGAATGTAAAGAAACAGACGGCGTAAAACTCAATTATGCCTTTCGCTTACAGCCAGAACTAGGAGCGCTTGAGCCTTCCCCGTTGGTTCATCTTGGACCTATTTTGCGGGATACGCCTCTGCATGTGATTTTAGAATTTATTGTGCAACCTTCCGCATTGGGAGAAAAAACAGCAGAACTTATGCGCGGTTCATTAAAGCCCATCATTTCTGCGCGCCCGCTGCCCGCGCAACCTTTAAGATTCAATTTGTCTCGTCCGGTTAGGGCGCAATCTTCGGATGAAACGCCGCCCCGCAAATTGATTAGCGCGCTCTCGCGGCTGACTCTCTATCGCCTGCAAGACCGCGCGCGCGCCGCCGCAGACTCCGGTGATTACGACTCTGCCGCCCGCAGTTTAAACCGCATGGCGACACATTTGCTGGCGCAAGGAGAAACCTCGCTGGCGAAGACCGTCCTGCTGGAAGCCGACCTCCTAGAAAAATCTAAAACGTGGAGCGGGAGCGGTCAAAAAGACATTAAATATAAAACCAGGGCGCTTCTACTGGGTGGCACAAAGGAGAACTTATTATGATTATCTGCTCGAATTGCAAACATTCCAACATGGACGGCTCTATGTTTTGCGCCGAGTGCGGCGCGCAATTGGTCGGCAAGGACGCTTTCGTCACTCAAAATATTTCCACAGAGGAATTTAAGAAGATTGGCGGGCAGTCGCCCATCCACGAAAAAATTCAACAGCCTTTGGGCGATGATTCTTGGGGCAGTTTGCATCTCTTGGATTCCGGTCAAGTGATTTCCCTCTCCGGAAAAAATGAGTTCACGTTGGGGCGCGTCAGCGAGGGGCAGCCCATCATGCCGGATATTGACCTCTCTGCCTTTCAGGCTTATGCGGCGGGCGTTTCTCGCCTTCATGCCATCATCAAACGGGATGGCGACCAATTCATTTACATGGACCTTGGCTCCGCCAACGGCTCTTTTATCGGCGGCAGACGACTCTCGCCGAACATCGAAGAACCGCTTAAGCATGGAGATATTGTCTCGCTTGGAAAGCTCAAAATTCAAACGTTGATGAAAAGTTAAACCCGAAAGAGAGAACCTATGGCTTACACCGTTATTTTACACATCGCCGGAGAAAACTCAGTCGCCGGAGAAATAGAAGAACTTCCAAAACCGACAGATAACATCATCCTCGTAATGAACCCGCGCCAAAAAGACGGCAAAGATTTGCATTACCTGGATAGCAACGTCACTAAAGTCATTTGGCCCCTTTCTAAGGTGAGCTTTATAGAAATTATGGAAGACGCCGACGAGGAACAACTGGTTGGCTTTGTAAGAGAGTAAATTATGCCCGAAATGAACGACCGCCGAAAAATTTTAGTTGTGGATGACGAAGAACGCATGGTGCGCTTCATCCGCATGAACTTGGAGCATGACGGCTTTCAAGTGAGCGAAGCCTTTAATGGCAAGCAGACCATTCAAAAAATTCGAGACGTAACGCCGGATTTAATTCTGCTGGACGTGATGATGCCCGACCTAAACGGCTTTGAGGTGTTGGAATCAATTCGAGAGTTTAGCGCCGTGCCGGTCATTATGCTCACCGCCAAAGGCGAAGAGGATGACCGCGTGCGCGGTTTGGAAATTGGCGCGGACGATTACATCATCAAGCCGTTTAGCCCCCGCGAGTTGGTCAGCCGCATTAAGGCGGTGCTGCGCCGCGCCGAAGGCGCAAGCGGCTCTATGCACGGGCTATTAGAAATAGACAAGCGCCTAAAAATTGATTTTGACCGCCGCGAAATTTGGCTGGATGGCAAGCTAGTCAAACTACGCCCCACGGAATATCGCCTCTTGTATCATTTGGTGCAAAACGCGGGGTGGGTCATCTCTCACGACCAGTTGTTGCAGAAAGTATGGGGCTATGAATATCGAGACGAGCCGCATTACGTCCGTCTTTATATTAATTATCTGCGCCAAAAATTGGAGAAAGACCCCGCCGACCCAAAATACATCCTCACGGAACGCGGCGTGGGCTATCGCTTTGTAGATTACAAACGCAACAAGGAAGCGCCGCAATGAAAGAGACCGCAGTCACTCTTCTAAAAATGGCGGCAATTTGCGTTTTGTGCATAACGATAATTTACGCCATCGTTTTTCTTGTGCAGCATCTGGCAGGCGGATAATTTTTTACAAAATTTAAATAAAACGTCTGCGTTTTTTTAACGCAGACGTTTTAAATTAAGGGCGTAAGTTCAAACAAAACCATTTATTTATAGGAGGTTGCTATGTCCACTCTTATTCGTTGGGAACCCGCCCGTGAGATGATGTCCTTGCGTGACGCAATGGACCGCCTGTTTGACGACGCTTTTACCCGTCCGCTCAACGTGAGCGCTAACGCCTGGTCTGTCCCCGCTGTGGATATGTACCAGACTGAAAATGAAGTCGTTGTGCGCGCCGCGCTGCCGGGCATTAAATCGGACGAGGTTCAATTAAACATCACCGGCGAAGTTCTTGTCATCAAAGGCGAAGTGAAGCGGCAGGAAGAAAGCCAAGAAAAGACCTACCACATCCGCGAACAGCGCTGTGGCGCGTTTGAACGCTCGCTCATGCTGCCGACTGACGTGGTGGCGGATAAAGCCAAAGCCGAGTTTGAAAACGGCGTGTTGGTGGTCACTTTGCCCAAAGCGGAAGAAGTGAAGCCCAAGAGCATTTCCATCAAAGCCAAATAGAGACGACCCGCAAAATAACAGCCGCTTGCAAGCGGCTGTTATGCTTTAAGACGAAAGCGCAAAAATGTTTACCAGAGCCAGCCGCCGCGCAAGCGCGTTACGCCAAGATAGATAAAAGCCAACGCGCCGAGAATGCAGAACAAGGTATTGCGAAAACGGGTTGCGCTGGGCGCGTTTTTCCAACGGGCGGGCAAATGCCCCAACACAACCGCCAGTATCATGGTGGTGGCGTGTTCTATGCGGGCGGGCGGAAAGCCCGCTCCGGCGAATCCGCTCCACAAAAGGAAGACGAGTCCAAGTGTGGCTTGCAGGTCCATCAATCCGCTGAAAGCGGCAGCGAGGGCGCGGTCTAACTTTCCAAAGGCGCCGCCCTTATACATGCCCCAGCCAAGTTTGAGGATGGCTGCCAACCCCGCAAGGGCAACCAGCCAGCGGGTATGAGAATGAAGCGTCAGTAAAAAACTCATTTTTTTCTCCGTGTATTTTTTTTCGTGTACAATCAAAACAGACAAGTCGTTTTTAATTTCCCTTACTTGCTTAAAGGAGGTTGTAGATGGAGTATACATCTGTTTTGGTTGAGACGCGCGGACGGGTGGGCGTGGTCACGTTAAACCGCCCGCAGGCGATGAACGCTTTTAATTCAACCTTGTTGGACGAACTCTTTCTTGCGCTGCGCGCCTTTGACGCGGACGAGAACATCGGCGCGATGGTGGTCACGGGCAACGAGAAAGCCTTTGCCGCCGGAGCGGATATTAAGCAAATGGCGGAGGCTGCGCCGTTTGAGATGATGGACATGGGCTTTGTGGAAAAATGGGATGGGATTCGCGCTCTAAAAAAACCGGTTATCGCGGCGGTCTCCGGGTGGGCGCTGGGCGGCGGTTGCGAGTTTGCTCTCTCCTGCGACATGATTGTCGCATCTGAGTCTGCAAAGTTTGGGCAGCCGGAAATTACCATTGGAATTATCCCCGGCGCGGGCGGCACGCAGCGGTTGGCGCGGCTGTTGGGCAAACAATTGGCGATGGAAATGGTTTTGAATAACCGCGCGTTGAGCGCGGCGGAAGCGCTGCAATTTGGTATGGTCAATCGCGTTGTGCCAGTGGATGGCTACCTTGACGCGGCGGTTGCTTTTGCCGCCGAAGTCGCCGCGCGCGCGCCGCTGGCTTTACGCATGGCAAAGGATTCTGTGAATGCCGCGTTTGAAACCAGTTTGACGGAAGGACTCAACGCCGAACGAAGGAATTTCTACCCGCTGTTTTCCACTGCCGACCAAAAAGAAGGCATGAAAGCCTTTATTGAAAAACGCAAAGCGGAATGGAGCGGTAAGTAAATAGAGTTACAAAAAGAGGCGGCGCTTTTGCGCCGCCTCTTTTTGATTTGCAAACTAGGCAAGAATGCCGAGTTCTTTTAATTTGGCTTCCGGCACAACGCCGTCTTTCCAGCCGCGCGCTTTGTAATATTCTTCCAGCATTTGCGGCAATTCTGAAACGTGACCCTTCGAGCCGGGCATGGTGGAGGGTTCTTCAAGGAAGCGCTTGGGCAGCGAGTCGCTGCCTTCGCGGAATCCGTTCAGGTTGTTGATGTAGCGCTCCAGATTGTAGATGCGCTCGCCCGTTTTGAGGACATCTTCCGCAGTGAAAGGCACGCCGGTCATAGCGGAATATTGCTGGGCGTATTCATCCGCGCCCATAGCAAAGGCGCTGAACTTGCACAAGTCCATACTATCGGAGAAGGCGTGGACGTTTTGGAAAATCATCACCAATTCGCCTTTGCCCTTCCATTCCAGCGGGTCCACTTTAAGCGAGCCAAAGGGCATAACGCCTAACTCTGCTGCGGGGGTGTAGGCGCGTAGGTGGCAGGCTCCGCGATTGCTGGTGGCGTAGCCAATGCCCATGCCTTTGAGTCCACGCGGGTCGTAAGCGGGGATGCCCTGTCCCTTGACGGTCATCGCCAGTTCGGGATGTCCAAAGTGGGCGGCGGTGGCGTTTGCGCCATCCGCTAAGATTGCGCCGAGTCCTTTGCGATAGGCGACCATTTCGGCGGCTTTGGTCATGCCGTCCGAATCGCCCCAGGCGAGTTTTCCATCGCCGTTGGTGTAGCCGCGTTCGCTGGCTTCCATCCACACCGAAAGCGGATGTCCAATTTCAATCGCGTCAAAGCCAAAGTCATTGGCAAGGTCAATCATTTTGGCGACAAGGCGCGCGTCATTGTTGCCGCAGTTTGCGCCAACAGACCACGCGGGTTCATATTCCACCGATTCCATTCGCAGACCGGCAAAGGGGCCGTCTTTCACTTCCACTTCTTTCTTGCAGGCAACCGGGCAGGCGTGACAAGTGGGGTTATCTACCAGCAGGTTGGCATTGACATATTCGCCGCTGATTTTTTCGCCGTCTTCGCCAAAGGACGTGAGCGCACTGTTCTTGGTAGGCAGGGCTCCAATGCTGTTGGTGATGTTCATTAGCACGTTTGTGCCGTAAACGGATAAGCCGCCTTTGCGCGGAGAAGTGATGTTTTCTTCCGCCATGATATTTTTTAGCGCGCGGTCGTGCGCCGGTTTCCATGCGTCTCGGTCAGACGCTTTGACGATGGCTTTTTCCGCTTTGATGACGATGGCTTTGAGCATTTTGCTGCCGCCTACGCAACCCGTCCCGCCGCGTCCGCTGGCGCGGTCATTTTCATTTACCCAGCACGCAAATTTGACGAGGTTCTCGCCCGCTGGACCAATGGCAATGACCGTTAAATCTTTTTCGCCGTATTTGTTTTTGAAAAACTTGATGGTGTCGTGAACGCCTTTGCCCCATACTTCTGCGGCGTCTAATAACTCTAATTGTCCGTCATGGATGTAAGCGTAAGTTGGCTTAGAGGCTTTGCCCTTGAATACCAGCCCATCAAAACCAGACCAGCGCAGCCGCGCCGCAGACCAGCCGCCATGATGAGAGTCGGTGACTGTCCCTGTTAATGGCGACTTGGTGACGACAGCCATGCGCCCGCTCATGTTGGCTTCTGAGCCGGTCAGCGGCCCGTTCATAAAACAGAGGATGTTGTCGGGGGAGAGCGGCTCTACTTTGGGTCCGTTGTCAAAAACAAACTTGACGCCCAATCCGCGCCCGCCAATATATTTTTTTGCGTCATCTTCAGGAACGGGCTTGAACTCTACCTTGCCAGACGTTAAATCTACCCACGCGATACGATTTGCATAACCACCTAACATAATGCTCTCCTTTTTGATAAACGACAATGATATACACATTAAAGATAGCGCTTCAAAACGCTGAAAGCAATAATTAATTTTTTACTTAACTGAAATCCTAACAAAAGTAATATTACAGGTTTTAGTGAATGCTAATATGACGAGCTAAAAAATGCCGCACAAATCAAAAAGCGCGGAGAAAATATTTTCCTCCGCGCTTTTGCGTCTTGACGATTTAAGGTTTTTTTTAGCGAATGTCTCCCCGCGCTTCCACCTTGATGGCGGTATAACGCGCCTTGCGAAGTTTGCCCATCGCCGCGAAAGCGAAGAACATTAGCCCATATTTCTGCTTGAACTTTTGCGAAACGAATTTCAACGTCTCGGCAGATTCGTCCACTTGCGCGCGCGCTTCCGCCCACTCGCCGCGCAATGCGCCGTTTGCCTCGCAGGGCGCAACGCGAATTTGGCTTTCGCGCCGCGCGCGCTTGGCTTTGCCGGAGCTGGCTTCCGTCCATACCCATAATGTCGCGCCTTCTTGCGCGAACCATACCGGGGTTTTTACCCCGCGCCCGTCTTTGCGAAACGTTTCCATGTTGAGATAAGTCTCATTCTGAAATTGATTAAACGGCATGGCTATTTTTCCTGTTCATAATTTTTTGAAAATTTGTAGGCTTGCAGCGTTCTTTCTTTTACAATGCTTCTATCCACAATGGGGAACTGCGGATAGCCCGCCGCCTTTACGCCAAATTGCCACGGCGCATGAATTTGTTTTGAATCCACGCCGCGCAATTCAGGAATCCATTTGCGGATGTAAACTCCGGCGGGGTCAAATTTTTCGCTTTGCAAAACCGGATTAAAAACGCGGAAGTAAGGCGCGGCGTCTGTGCCTGTTCCGGCGCTCCACTGCCAGCCGCCATTATTGGCGGCAAGGTCGCCGTCCAACAAGTTTTCCATAAACCACGCTTCGCCCCAGCGCCAATCTATCAACAAATCTTTAACGAGAAAGGAAGCCACAATCATGCGGGCGCGATTGTGCATCCAGCCGGTTTCTTTTAATTGACGCATGGCGGCGTCCACAATCGGAACGCCCGTTTGCCCCATCTTCCACGCCTCAAATTCAGCTGGCTCGTTGCGCCATGCAATGTTTGCAAACGCGGGGTTAAACGCGCCGCGTTTGACGCGCGGAAAGTGATACAAAATTTGCACATAGAACTCGCGCCAGATGAGCTCGTTTAACCAAGTTTGCGCGCCCTGTTCTTTAAGATGTTGAACGGCGGCGGCGGCTTGCCGCAGCGACACCATGCCAAAGCGAAAGTAGGGCGAGAGCGCGGATGTGCCGTCCAAATCCATGCGATTGCGGGCTTCGTGATAATCTTTTACGGGCTGGTGGATGAATTGCCGCAGGCGGCGCAGGGCTTCTTTTTCTCCTGCGGGGAAGAGCGGCTGCGGCGTGAAGTTTGGCAGCGGGTCAGAGTCTATGCCCGGTAACGCGGCAATGCGCTCCGGCGCGGGCAGCGGCTGAATCTCCGCCAGTAGCGATTTCCACATTTTGGAATAGGGCGTGTACACCGTGTACGGAGAGCCATCCGCTTTTTTTACAAATTCGGGGTGATGGATGGTTTGACCGGCAAAGAGTTGCAGCGGCGCTTCTTTGGCAATTTCCGCGTCTCGCTTTTTGGCGTAGGGCGTGTAATCTTCTTCCGCGTAAATGGCGGAGGCGCGCGTTTCTTGCAAAAGATTTCGCAATACGTCCAGCGGCTTGCCGTGACGCAACGTGAGGGCGGCGCCGCGTTTTTTTAAAGATGCGTCCAGCGCGCGCAAGCCATCGTAAAGAAAATGTTTGCGGCGTAACGCGGAGTTTTCAAAGGCGGGGTCAATGATGAAGAGCGGCAGAATCTCGCCCGTCTGCATGGCGGCGCGCAGCGCGGGGTTATCGCTCAGCCGCAGGTCGCGGCGAATCCACCAGATGGAGCTCATCGGCTTTTTAAGTCCTCGTATTGTAAAGTGTAGATGTGTTGAATGCCCTTGCCTTTGAGCGTGGCGTCTTGCCCGCGAAAACGCAGCGAGCCGCCAATGCGCTCGTGCGTGGCGTCGTCTATTGCCAGCCCGTTGATTGGGCTTTGAATTTGCAGGCGGCTGGCAATATTGACCGTGTCTCCAAACAGGCTGGTTTCGCGGCGGTCTTCCGAGCCAACGCGGGCAATCATACATTCGCCGGTGGCAACGCCAATGCGCGTGTTGAGTTGAATGCCGCGATGCGCGGCGTTTTGGGCGTTGAAGTAATGCAGGCGGGCTTGAATTTCTTCGGCGGCGCTGACCGCGTCTTGCGCGTCTTCAAAGAACGCCATGACGCCGTCTCCGAGAAATTTATCAATATCGCCGCGATGTTGATAGACCGTCGTGGCAATGATGTTAAAGTAGCGGTTGAGCAGCGCGGTTAATTCGGCGGGTTGGGCGGCGCTAAAAATGGGCGTAAAGCCTTGAATATCGGTGAACATAACGCTGAGCGTTTTTTTGTAATAAGCGGCTTCTTCTTGGCGCGGCGATTCTAACGTTTGCAGCGCGTCATCCCATGCCTGACGCGAAATCATGCGGCGCACAATTTCTTCTAATTTTTCTAGTTTGGCGGTTCGGCTGGATAAATTACCATATAAGTTTTTGATGCGGCTTTGGGCGCGTTCCATGTAGGCGGAAAATTCCTGCACATAGGCGTTAAATGGAGCGGGAATATCGGCGGCGGGCTGCGGCGAGGCGGGGGCGTTCAGCGCCTCCGCCAGCAGGCGCGCGGCGGCGGAGGCGACTGCGCCATTGAAGGTGAACTTGCCTTGATAGAGTCTGCCGCGCCCAAATTCGTTTTTGGCTTGCGCGTTAATTTGGCGGGTCAGCAGCGCCGCGCCAAAGCGTTCATGTTGAAAGATGATGAACCATTCATTATTCAGCGGGGCGTTTTCTTCCAAGCGCACATATTCCAAATTTTCAATTTGCGGGGCGGGCGCGTCCTCGTACCCAAAGACATAAACTTTTTTACAGCGGCTTGCCAATAAACGAAAGCGATTCGCTTGCGGCAGAAAAGAGGAGAAGCGTTGAAAGCCGGCGTAAAATACGCCGTCTAGCGCATGGCGCATAACGGTTTCTTCTATGCTGTGGCTGACCGCCAGCAAAGTTGGCACAGAGGCTGTTTCGGCGGCGGCGGGGTCTTCCGTAGAAACGGGGTACAAAGAGAGGGCTTGAACATTTGCGTTCATGGGCGCGTTGGGGTAAAGGTAATTTTTTGGCGGCGGTCTATCGCAATCGTTGCGGCGTTGCCAAAATTATCCTGACAGCGCAGAGAACCGTAAGCGCGAATTTTCGTTCCGCCCCAAAGTGAAAACGCCAGTTCGCTGGTCAGCAAGCCGCTCATCTCTGCGGCGTAGTCGCCGGAGGCGAATCGAAATTTGGACGGCGCAGGCATCCCTAGCCCGCGCAGCCCCAGCGTTGTTCCGGTAATGCGCTCCTCGCCTTCAAAGACATCGCCGTTATTCATCTTTGCCGTGTAGGTAATGTGATAATGCGGCGAAGCGCTGACTAATGCCACGCGAATCAACGCGCCGGTTTGCGGGTCTTTTTCTTCGATTGCTTCGCCTACGCGGTTAAAACGCGGCTGATAAAAAGCGCGTCCAAACGACGTGGAGGAAGTGACCGCGTAGCGGGCGGCAGCTTCTAACGCCTCGGCAGTTTTCGATTCGCGCAGCAGCGCGGGGATGTCGTTCAACAGCGCGGTTTTGTGCATTCGGCGCGCCACATAACCCAGAAGGGTAATGCCCTGCGGCGGCAATTCGTAGCGCGTCACATCTTTATTTTGCATGGCTTATTCGCTGACAGTAGCGGGAGCGGATTTTTTTTCTGCCAGCGTAGATGCAATGGGATGGTTATATACCGTGAAGAATACAAAGACGCTTACGCCAACCATAATGACCGCTCCTAAAAGACCCGGCGCCCACGCGCCAATTTGCTGTAAGAGATAGCCGCCTAAAATGGGGGCGACAATGCGCGTGGAACTTTCCACTGCGGCGGAAAGACCTAGAATGCCGCCAATTTCATGCGGGGCAACGGCTTTGGTGAGCGTGCTGGAAAGAAGAGTGTTCAAAAGCCCGCCGGAGAGCGCCGTAGGAGTCATGACAACGTAAATCCAAAAGACGGAAGGCGCGAGCGCCCAGCCGAGTAAAGCAACGCCCATCAAAATAGACGCGGCGAAGATGAGCATATCTTCGCGGAAGGCGCTGGTTAGCCGCCCGACGAGGAATCCCTGCACAATGACGGAGATGACGCCAACGTACGTTAGCACAAAACCGGTATCGCGCGCGGTAAAGTTGAATTTAGTAATGGCGTAGAGCGAGAAGATGGTTTGAAAGATGACAAAAGCCAGCCCGTAAAACAAGCGCACGGTGAGCAGCGCGCCGGTGAATGGGCGGCGAAAGGCGGCAATTAATGCGGAGACCGTAACGGCGGGTTTCTTTTCTCCAGTTTGCGCGCGCTTCTCTGCGGTTAAAGATTCTGGCAGCCAGGCGTAAATTAACACAAGGTTGAGGAAGGAAATGCCTGCTGCCACAAAAGCCGGTACAGCGTATCCCCATTGACTGAGCAAGCCGCCTGCCACGGGTCCAATGATGAAGCCTAACCCAAAAGACGCGCCAATCATCCCCAAGCCTTTGGAGCGACTCTTTGCGTCTGTTACATCAGAGATGTAAGCCTGAGCGACGCTCAAATTGCCGCCGGTGATGCCGTCTAAAATGCGGCTGACAAATAACATCCAAAGGGCATTGGCAAAACCTAGCAGCAAAAAGCCGATGAACGTGCCAAACACGCTGGCAAGCAAAACGGGGCGGCGACCAAAACGGTCTGATAGACGACCTAAAATGGGCGCGCCAATTAATTGCATGAGCGCGTAAGACGCAATGAGAATGCCGGTGGTGGTTTGGTTGGCGTTGAAGGTGGCGGCGTAGTAGGGCAGTAGCGGCAAAATGAGGCTGAATCCGAGCAGGTCAATAAAGACAACTAGAATAATAGAGAAGAGACGTTTGTTATCCATAATTTTTTATGCGCGCTTTCCTAAAAAGAAGACCGCCCAGTTTCCTTGGCTGGTTTGTAAATTGACGAAGACGTACAGCGCTCCGGCGAAGAAGCCAAGCGTCATCATGGCAACCGTCCATGCAAGGGCGGCGAGGATGGATTTCTCGCGGAAGAAAATCCACAGCGAGAAGAGCGTAAAGCCGGTGTATAAATCCACCAGTGAGACAACGCCCCACGCCATGCCGATGAGTTTTGAGCCTTCGGCGGCAAAATCTCCCGCGATAAAAGCATAGGAGATGACGGCGGTCATAACGACCACGCCGAGTAGAGAAATAATTTTTGCTATTTTCATGTTTTCCTTTTGTAGAACAGGTTTAAGCCTGCTCGCTTTTGCTAACGCAGGCAAAGCCTAGCGCGCCAATGCCTAAATGCGCTCCCAGCACGGGGGTAATTTGCACAATGGGAATTTCCTCGCCTTCGGGGAAAAACGACTTCGCCAAATGGTACAGCGCGCGCGCTTCTTCTTCCACTCCGGCGTGCAAGATGGCTAGTTTTTGGTAGGGCGCGTAGGTTTTGAGCCATTCAAATAATTGCGACATTGCCTTGCTGCGCGTGCGCGTGCGGTGGGCGCTGGCAACGCTCTGATTCATGTGCAAGAGCGGTTTCAGTTGAAGCATCTCGCCAAAGGCAGCCAGCGCAAAATTCATGCGTCCGCTGCGGCGCAAATATTCCAGCGTATTTAACGCCGCGAAGACATAGGCGCGCTTCATCGTCTCTTGCAATTCCGCCAAAATCTCCTCCATGTTTTTTCCAACCTGCGCCAACTGCGCGGCTTTTTCCACAATAAAGCCCATCCCCAAACTGAGCTGGGTTGAATCCAGCGCGGTGACGGGAATTTGCGTAAACTGTGTTGCCGCAATGCGCGCGGAATTAATGGTGGCGCTGAGCGTCTCGGAAATGTGAATGGAAAGAATTGCCTGCGCGCCTTCCTCTTTCAGCCGTTGATACGCCCGCTCAAAAACTTCGGGACCCGGCGCGGCAGTTTTTGGAAAGGGGTTAAGAGTGGGTAACCGCGTATAAAACTCCTCGCGGGAAATATCCACGCCGTCTAACAGGGCTTCTTCGCCAATGTTGATGCTCAAAGGCACAACGGTAATGCCGTAACGCGCAATGGTTTCGGCGGGTAAATCGCAGGCGCTGTCTGTCACAATTCGGATGTTCATGGGTCTCCTTTTTATATTAATAAACAATGAACTTCTTGGGTAATTTATTTATGCGGTTTGTTCCGCTTGAGATTTCAACCACGCCTTAATGGGCGAGCCTTGCCCGTTGATGTGTTTATCCACTGCGTTGGAATAACTCCGCATAAAATACGCCAGTTCTTCCGGCGGGCGGTTATAAGAAAGCAGCAGGCTTTTCGTCCAATCCATTTCAAGGCTGACGTAATTCATATCGCCTAGTTGCAGCGCGGCGATGATGTTGTCTCCTAAAAACTGAATGCCGGTGTTGAAGCCTTCTGAAACAAAGGGCAAAGATTCTTTGAGCGAAATTTCAATGTAAGCGCGTTTCGACTTAAACGCTTGCAGCGCCAGCGGATACTCCGGCGGAATATCCGCTGTTTTGGCGGGTTTCCATCTGTTTTGCAATAAGCGCTCGGCTTTTTCCAAAGCGGTAGGAAGGCTGCCGCCTAAGTAAACTCCGCGCACATGCGCTGGTAAATCTGGATGTAGGGTGAAAATTCGCCCGCCAAACCCCACGTTGACGGACGAATCCGCGAGGGCGCGCGCGGCGGCGCTCAGCGCCGCCGCAGTCGTCAAAGTTTGCGCGACCAGAATTACCAAATTCACGTTGGCGGATTTCACCGCGTCTTGAAATTGTTCGGGCGGCACATTTGCGCCGAGATAAATGACCCGCAAACCGCGCCGCCGTAAAAGCAGCGCCAACAACATGGGGGTAAAGGTATGCCACTCGCCCGCCGGACAACCCACCATGACCGTCTCGCTGCGGGTCGGCGCAGGCGAGGCGCTCATCAGCGCGTCCAAGCGGCGCATGGCAAGCGCCGAAGCAAAATGCTCTTGTTGCACATTTGCTTTATTGCGATACCACAACGCGCCAATTTCAGACATGCCCTTTTGAAGTAAATCGGCGCAGACCGCCTCCGCCGGAAAAGTGGCAAACGCCTGATTAAGCGTTTGCTCGGCGGCGGATTCGTTGAACGCCATGCAAGCCTCAATCCAATGTTGGCGCAGCTCGTCCAGCGTGGTTTCCGCGCCAAGATACACAGCGGGCAGCGCCTGCGTGGAAGGCAGCACGCTGGCAAGCAGGTCAATTCCGGCGGCAGTATGCTCGTTCCACATATCCACTGCGCGCGAGATGGACACGCCCTCTTCCAATCGAGCGCGCAGCCACTTGATGACCTCTACATCATATTGTGAATAAAGGCGATGACCGCCCGGCGTGCGCTGCGGCGTGGGCAATCCGTAACGGCGTTCCCATGCCCGCAACGTGTCGGCGGCAATGCCCGTTTCTTGCAGAGTGGCTTTTAAGTTGAAAACAGGATTTTTACTAAGCGTCATTTTTTTCTACTTTTTGTAAAATTTTTGCACAGATATTGCACAGGTATTCTACCACAGTTGATGGAGAGGGCGCGCAGAATCTTTCCCTGTTTAAGGGGTAAAAATGACGAGCTCCCAAAAGGATGGGCGATGAGGATTCTTTAGCGCCGAGATTTTTAAGAGACGCGGTTCGGAAGGTTATAATTTTGTCATCACACACAGGAGATGGATATGCCTCAAATTAAAGCCATTAATCACGTTGCCGTTGTGGTCGAAGACATGGAAAAATCCCTCGCCTTTTGGCGCGATGCGCTGGGAATTAAATTGCACGAGCTGCGGGACGTCCCCGCCGAAACATCCCAAGTGGCGTTTTTGCCCCTCGCAGGCGCGGAAGTGGAATTGGTGATGCCCACCAGCGCCGATTCTGGCATTGCCAAATACCTCGCCAAACGCGGGCAGGGAATGCACCACCTCTGTCTGGAAGTGGATGACATCGAAGGCATGATGAAGCAACTGAAAGAGAAAAATATCCGCTTGATTAACGAAGAACCGCGAACTTCCGCCGACGGGAAAAAGTACGCCTTCATCCATCCTGAATCTACGGGCGGGGTCTTGGTGGAGTTATATCAACTGTAAAATGCTTTTACCGCAGAGGCGCGGAGGATTTTTTCTCTGCGTCTCCGTGTCTCGGCGGCGAACATTTTCCATTCGCGTTATGCTAGAACTCGCGTCCATCCTTGTAAACCAATGCGCCCTAAACAAAGACCGCCCGCTGATTGTGGGCGTTTCTGGCGGCGCGGATAGTACCTGCCTAATGGAGATTCTCCGCGTGGCGGGCTATTCGCTCATCATCGCGCACTTTGACCACCAAGTACGGGAAGAATCAAAACAAGACGCGGCGCATGTTAAAAAAATTTGCGCGGCTCTTCATTTGGAATGTGTGGTCGAATCTCAAAACGTCCGCGCGTATGCGGAAGAAAAAAAACTTTCCATTGAAGAAGCGGCGCGGGCGCTGCGCTATCGCTTTCTCTTTCAACTCGCCCGCGAGAAAAACGCGCAGGCGGTGGCTGTCGGTCACACGGCGGACGACCAAGCCGAGACGGTTCTCATGCACATTCTGCGCGGCAGTTCGCTCAACGGGCTGCGGGGCATGTCTCACCGCGCCACGCTCGAAATTTTTGACCAACAAATTCCCCTTTTGCGCCCGCTGTTGCAAATGACCCGCGCCGAGACGGAAACCTATTGCCACACCCACAACCTGCAATTTATTCACGATGCCAGCAATGATTCGCTGGAATACAAACGCAACAAAATTCGCCACGAATTAATTCCGCTGTTGGAAAGTTATAACCCGCAAATCAAAACCGCTTTAAATCGACTTGCTCAAACTGCAAAAGCGGACTTGCAAATTTTAGATTCTTTGGAAGATTCCCTCTGGCGGGATTGCGCCGCGCCGTCAGACGGATTCGTCACCCTCAATTTGAATCGGCTTGCGGGCAGCGCGGCAGGACTTCAACTTCGGCTGATTCGCCGCGCCATGCAGAGTCTCATCCCCGACTTGGATGTGACGCAAGAAACGCTGACGCGGGCAGCCGACTTAATTCAAAGGCGCAAAGGCGCGGCGGCTCAAAGGATGGATTTGCAGGCAGGTTTGTATTTGTTGCTTGAAGGAAATAAAGTTTATATTGCAAAACAAGGCGCAAATTTGCCGCTGACTCTTTTTCCGCAAATACAAGAGGATGTTTCTTTTTTAATTCCCGCAAAGATGGAATTGCCCAACGGCTGGACGTTCAAGATTGAATACGAGGAAAATTTTGAGGCGGAGAAAATCCTCGCCAACGAGAATCGCTTTGAGGCGTGGTTTGACGCGGATGAGTTGGCAGAGTCGCTCCACTTAAGAAATCCGCGCGCGGGGGAGAAAATCCGCCCGTTGGGGTTAAATGGTCATTCGCAAAAATTATCGGATGTGTTCGTGAATGAAAAAATCCCGCGACGGGCGCGGAAAAATTGGCTGCTGTTGTGTATGGGGAATGAAATTTTGTGGGCGGCGGGGCTGCGCGTTTCTCATCTTTGCCGCGTAACGGAGAAAACCAAGCGAGTGATGCGCGTCACTGTGGAACAGGCTTAAGCCTGTTCTACGTTTTTTCAGAATGACTATTCGCTCAATAGCCAGCTGCCGTAAATTGCTTGTTCCATCGCATCCATAATAAGTTTGTCCGCTTCGTCTTCGCTTATTCCAGAAGGTAATTTGAGATTGGTATAAAAGAAACCAAGAGGTCCACAGGTAAAATCCAGGCTTGGATATTGTGGGGTTAATTGTTGTTTGGCGCGCGCGCAACTTGCATCAAGGTCGTGCGTAGCATCCACGCGAATGTTGCTAATGGATATGCTGACAGGCGAACTGCCGTAATTGCTGACGCCAACAGGAAATTCGAGAATAAAGCAACGATAGGCGCTTGCATGAGTAGATGGGTCTTTGAAATTTTTAAGCCTATAACCAGACAATGAGTTTTGAACATTTCCTGCAATAAGCATAACGCCATCAGGATTCCAGTCTTGCGTGTCTGGGTATTGGGCGCAAACTTCTACATTTGTAACAGCGTCATCTTTTTGGATATTGACCAAACTCATGGTTACGTTGCTCGCTTGTGTTGAATGATTACTCAACTCTGTATTGCCAACTGTGATTTTTAACCAAACTACGCTTCCATCGCCAGAAACTATCTGCCCGCTGGCGTTTTGAAGCCTGTAATGAACTTCGTATACCCCATCCACATTAGGAGTCGTGAAATTTACGGAAATTTCTACGGATTCGCTGGGGCTTATAGATTTTGGCAATTTGATTTGATAAGGTTCTTTTAGATTTGCTCCCAACGGATGGAGAGAGTCGGTCAAAATGAGAGAGTAATCAGTCGTCCATGTAGTCGAACCCTTGTTTTGAAGTTCCCAAGTTTTTGTAAAAGTTACGCCTTTTTCAACAGTTGTTCCGTCAGGGTAATTCTCGCTGACGAAGCGCGCTATATCCGCCGTTGATGGCAGTGACGGCGCATTCGCATTTACAGTGGGCGGCGTTGTTGCCGTTGAAATTTGTGTTGGCAAAAGCGGCGTAACCGTAGGATTTTCAAAATTGGTTGTAGGCGTTTTTTCGATAGTCAGAGTTGGCTTAGTATCTAAACTTTGCGCTGGTAGATTAGAAACTACTGCGAATGCAATGAGGGCTGTTGTCAATAATCCCCCGCCAATTAAGTAATACAGATTTTTCATGGCGCTTCTCCTTGAAATGGGTTTGACTCCATTTTTAGCAGAATCGCTAGCTTGTTCAACTGTGGATTTCACCTGAACCTTACCTGTGGATTCCCACAGGTTGCTTTCTGAAAGTTTCAAAAATGTTTCTGTGCGAGAAGTTACCTCTAATTTTGCGTAAATATTTCCTAAATGAAATTCAACTGTGCGGTTAGAGACGCCAAGTTCTAAAGCAATCTGTTTGTTGCTTTTTCCTTGCAGCAAAAGTTTGATAACATCTTTTTCGCGTTTACTGAATTGGTTACGGTCAATATTCATTTTTCACTTTGCTTGGACTAAAGGCGAGATTAAGGAGCGATTTCCATAAAGGGCGTAACGCGCCATGGTAGAACAGGCTTAAGCCTGTCCTACGGTGACGTCGTGAATCCATTTGCGGGAATAGACGCGCCAGCCGCTGACAAAGGCTTTGGCGACTTCTTCCAGCATGACCATGAGATAGACAAAATAAACGGGCAGGTGAAACACAAACGCGCCGAGATACGCGGCGGGGACGCCGATGAGCCAGATGGAGGCGATTTCCATAAAGAGCGCAAAGCGCGTATCGCCGCCCGCGCGTAACGCGCCGATGAAGGTGGAGAAGTTGAAAACGCGAATCCAGAGTGAGAAAGCCATGACTAACATCAACATGCGGACGTTTTGCGCGCCTGCGGGCGAGAGCTCGTAAAGGCGGACGACTGCGCCGCGCGCCGCGATGACCGCCGCGCCCACCAGCCACGCCGCAACCACGCTGACGAGAGTCACGCGGCGGACGGTTTCATACGCCTCGTCTTTTTTGCCCGCGCCGATGCGGTTGCCGACCATCACCGCGCTGGCGTTGCCCAGCCCCAAAAAGACGACAAAGGCGAGCTCGTCTATTGTGCCATTGACGTTTACTGCCGCTATCGCGTCCGTGCTGATGCGGGCATAGATGGCGTTGTAGGTGGTGATGCCCAGCGACCAAAACATTTCGTTTGCCAGCGCGGGCGAAGCGGTTTTAATAACGCGAAAAAAGAAAGCCAAGTCAAATTGAAAAAACGCAAGCGGGTTGGCGGCAAGCGGAGTTTTTTGCAGGTACACAAGGACAAGCAGCAGAATGAGTTCCAGCGCCCAGCCCAGCGCGGTGCTAATTGCCGCGCCTTTGACTCCCATGGGGGCGATTGTCCCCACGCCGAAGATGAGGAAATATCCAAGAATGGTTTTGAAGGCAACTGCGGCGATGGTGACGATGACGGTGAGTTTAATTTCGCGCACGCTGCGGAGGACGGCAATGTAGGAGGTGGCTATCGCTACGGGGATGTAGGAAAAGCCGACCGTAGAAAGATAATCCGCGCCAATGGCGATGACGGCGGGGTCCTCGGTATAAAATCCCAGCACGGCGCGGGGGAATAAGGTTGCGGCGAGGGAGAACATCAAGCCCAGCAAAACCGAAACGCTCAAACTCATGCCCAACACTTTGCGGATGGAGGCAATATCATCTTTGCCCCAAAACTGCGCGGTGAAGATTGCCATGCCGCTGGTCAGCCCGAAGAGCATGATGACGAAAACAAAAAAGACCTGATTGGCAAGCCCCACTGCGGCGATGGAGGTCTCGCCCAGCTGCCCAATCATCAGCACGTCAATCATGTTCAGCGAGGCGTTGATGAGTTGCTGAAACGAGATGGGCAATGCGATGGTGAGAATTTCGCGGAAGAAGGATTTATCTTTGAGGAAGGAGAACATGGGGGAAAGATGATTAGAGAATAGAGATTAGAGGTTGGAGATTGGGAAGATAAAAAAGTCGTTGAATGTTTAACGCGCAACATCCAACGACCACTTGACTAGCGACTAGAAGACTAGCCGACTAGAAGACTATTCCTCTCGGACAATATACAGCGGTCTGCCTTTGGCTTCATCGTAGAGTCTGCCAATGTATTCGCCGAGGATGCCGAGTGAAATCAACTGCACGCCGCCGAGAAAAAGGACGGCAATGAGCGTGGTGGCTTGACCGAAGAAGGCTTGCGAGCCGGTCATCCGCATATAGATAACCAGCGGAATGGCAAGGATGGACAAGCCCGCCGAGAAAAATCCAAAGTAGGTTGCCACTTGCAAGGGAAAGTATGAAAAGCCGGTGATGGCGTTGAGCGCCAATTTGAGCATTTTGCTAAATGGATATTTTGTTACGCCCGCAACCCGCGCCGCCCGTTTGTAGGATACGCCAATTTGCTTAAAGCCCACCCAAGCGGACATGCCGCGCGGGAAGCGGTGGCGTTCTTTCATCTGCTTTAACACGTTCACCACTTTTCTGTCCATCAAGCGGAAGTCGCCGGTATCCACCGGAATCTTAACATCGGTGATGCTGTAAATGAGGCGGTAGAACATGGCGGCGGTGAATTTCTTAAACCACGTTTCGCCCTCGCGTTCAGCGCGGACGGCGTACACCACCTCATAGCCTTCTTTCCATTTTTTCGCCAATTCCAAAATTACTTCCGGCGGGTCTTGCAAGTCCGCGTCTATGATGACGACTGCGTCTCCGCGCGCGTAATCCCACCCGGCGGTGATGGCAACCTGATGACCAAAATTCCGCGCAAAGATAATCGGGCGGATTTGTTTATCGGCGGAGGCAATCTCGCGGATTTTTTCGGTAGAGCCGTCTGTGGAGCCGTCATCCACGAGGAGAAGTTCCCACGCCTCGCCGCTGGACTCCATCACCTGTTTTACGCGGCGATACAGTTCGGGCAGGTTTTCAATTTCGTTGTAGATGGGCGCGATGATTGAATATTTAATGTTCATTTACTTTTTTCCAATTTTTCTGCCAAGATTGATTCCGCGCGGCGGGTGAATTTTTTCCGGCGGGGCGCTGAAGCGATTTTCGTCATCTTCAAAGGGCGGCAATCCCATGACGCGGCGGCGCAGATAATCAAAAATAATCACAATGGAAGCCAGCAGCGGCACAATCAGCAGCGCGCCCATAATGCCTTCCAATATGGTGGCAATGATGATGGCAATAAAGACAACGCCTTCGTTCATGTGAACGCTGCGTCCCATGATGTAAGGTCGCAGTAAAAAGTTTTTGATATTAATCAAAACGAAGTAAACCAGCGCGACAATGCCTGCCACCCAAAAATTGGAAAGGGGAATCCAGCTGGACCCTTCCAGCAGAGCCACGCCCACCGCCAGCGCCGCCGCCACAAAGGGACCTACGTCTGGCACAAGGGTAAATAAACCGGCGACCACGCCCAGCGCCAACGCGCCGGGGATGCCCACAATAAACCACGCAATGGTGAAGACCACGCCAACAATGAGCATCAACACAATTTGCCCGCGCAGATAGGACATCCACACGCGGCGCACTCTTTTGTACAACTCGCGCATTTCATTATGCGATTCGGCTGGACCAAATGTGATGAGCGCGGAGCGAATGTGGGGCCATTCGCTGAGGAAGGAATACACGCCTACTAAAATTACTAAGAACCACAAAATGCTAACGGAGGTGGTTTCTAGTAAATGCAGCGCTTGTTCCGGCAGCGGCTTAAGCAGGGCGTCTTGCAGGTGGGCAATGCCTTCGCCCATTTGTTGAAGTTCAAATCTCATGCCGCCCACTATCACGGGTTTGGAGAGAGAGGCGCTAATCTCTTTGGAAAGAGTCAAAATATCCTGCGCGATGATTTTTATTTCTTCAAAGAAGATGGGCGTTAGCGCGGCGGGCAGCCCCACCAGCAAAATTAACGCGGAGAAGTAAACCAAGTTCACCGCCGCCGGGCGCGAGAGGCGCGTGTTGCGGGTTAATAAAACCACCGCCGGGTTGATGAGGTACGCCACAAAGGCGGCGACTATCAGCGCCTTCATCGCTTCGCGCGCATACAATGCCAGCGCAATAACGGCGATGAGCAGCGCGCTCCCTATCAGATAGCGAAACGAAAGCGACCAATCTTTATATGTTTGTTTCGTTTGTTTTTTTAGAGGCATTTTTTCACCGCTTGTAAAGTGGGTTCAATAATAGGAGCTTCTGAAACAGATTGCATTGCCGCGCGAATATCTTTTAATCCGCTGCCGGTATTGATGACGAGCGTCGGGGCGTCGGGCAAAATGATTCCGCGCTGCGCGGCGAGTTTTGCTCCGGCGTAGGCAGTTGCTCCGGCAGGTTCGGCAAAGACGCCCTCGCCGCCCAACTCCGCAATGGCGCGCAAAATATCGGCGTCGCTGACGGTGATGTATGCGCCGCCCGTCTGCGCGGCGGCGCGGACGGCTCTCACGCCGTCTCGCGGCAAATCCACCGAGATGCTGTCCGCAAGGGTTTTAGCGGAGACGGGCGTAATGACTTCTGTCCCCGCGTGGAAGGCGTTCGCAATGGCGGCGGAGCCTTCCGCTTGTACGCCGATGATGCGCGGCAGGTTTTCAATCCAGCCGAGTTCCAACAGGTCTTTGAAGCCTTTGTGAATGCCGGAGATGATGTTGCCATCGCCTACGGAGACGAAAATCGTCAGCGGGGCGGAGGTCTGCTGAGTTCGCAACTGCCATTCCCAAATTTCTAACGCGGCGGTTTTTTTGCCTTCTAATGTAAATGGATTGTAGCCGGTGTTGCGGCAATACCAGCCAAATTCATCCGCGCATTGAACGGATAAATCAAAGGCGTCGTCGTAGCTTCCGTCCACCAACATCACTTTTGCGCCAAAGATGAGCAGTTGCGCCACTTTGGCGGGCGGGGCGGTTTTGGGCGCAAAGATGACGGCTTTTTGCCCAATGGCGGCGCTCATTCCGGCAAGGGCTGCGCCCGCATTGCCGGTGGAGGCGGTGACGACTACCTCCGCTTTGAGCTCTTGCGCGCGCGTTACAACTACGGCGCTGGCGCGGTCTTTGAAGGAGGCGGTGGGGTTGCGCGATTCATCTTTGAGCCAGAGATGTTTGAGGCGCAGATTCTGCGCGAGGCGCGGCAAAGTGAAGACCGGAGTTCCGCCTGCGGCGTGCAGCGGAGTTGCGTCTCCGCGCGGTTCATCTACGGGCAGCAGGGGCAGGTAGCGCCAGAGGGAATTATCTCTGCGAGAGATGAGGTCTTCGGTTTGAAATTTTTTGCGGATGGCTGGGTAGTCGAGGATGACGTCTAAATTGCCGCCGTCTTTGGGGCAGGTGTAGGTAACTTGATTGGGCAAATATTCGGCGGCGCAGAGGGAGCAACGATAGCCTTGAATTTGTTTCATAGTTTTTTGATTTTACCCGATATTATTTTTTTACTTTTTCCAAGGCGCTCCGTTTTGAATGTAGCGGAAAATTTCCTCCGCGCGCACGGCGGGGCTGTAATACCAACCTTGAAAGAAGCGGCAGCCTTTATCGGCGCAAAAATCCACTTGCGGTTGGGTCTCCACGCCTTCGGCGAGAATTTCCAAGTTGAGGCTGTTACAAATGGCGATAATGCCGGAGACCACCGCCGCGTCTTTGTGGTTTTGAATGTTGGCGACGAGGCGCTGGTCAATTTTGATGCGGTCAAAGGGGATGTGCGCCAAATTGCCCAGCGTGGAAAAGCCCGCGCCAAAGTCGTCCATTGCCAGCGCGGCGCCGGTGGCGCGCAGTTTTTCTATGTTGTCAAAGGAGGTTTCCGCATCGCGGAAGACAATGTCTTCGGTCAGTTCAATTTCTAACATGGCGGGCGGAATGCCAAATTCGGCGATGGCGGCGGCGACTGTTGCGGCGATTTCGGGCTGTTTTAGTTGCAAGGCGGAAAGATTGACCGCCACGCGCGGCACGGGCGCGCCCGCGTCCATCCACGCGCGCGCCTGACGGCAGGCTTCGCGCAGCGCCCATTCGCCAATGGGGAGGATGAGCCCGTTTTCTTCAATAATGGGGATGAAGCGCTCCGGTGAAATTTCCGCAATGGCGGTTGGTTGCCAGCGCAGCAGCGCTTCCACGCCGATGATGCCTCCCGTTTGATGGTCAATTTGCGGTTGGTAAAGCAGGGAAAACTGGCGGTTTTCTAAGGCGCGGGCAAGGTGATTTTGTAAAAATAGCCGCTCTAAAGATTGCGCGCGCATACTTCGTGTGTAGAATTTTGCGCGGCGTTTGCCTTCGTTTTTGGCTTGATACATGGCGGCGTCCGCCGCTTGTAGCAGCGTTTCGGCGCGTTCTCCGTCCTGCGGAAAAATGCTTACGCCAATGCTGAACGAGAGGGTGACAGGGTTGCCGTCTATGGTGCGCGGCGCGGAGAACTCACGCATGATGTTTGCGGTGACGCGCTCCGCGTCTCGCGGGTCTTTTAAGTTTTCCAGCAGCGCGACAAATTCATCGCCGCTCATACGGGCGACTGTGTCGCCTGTTCGCACTGAATTTTTTAATGCGGCGGCAAGGCTTTGTAGGGTTTGGTCGCCTACGCCGTGACCAAAAGAGTCGTTGATGGATTTGAAGTTGTCCAAGTCTAAATATAAAATGGCGCAGAGCGTTCCGTTCCGTTTGGCGTTGCTGATGGCGTGTTCTATGCGGTCTTGGGCTAAAAATCGGTTGGGCAAATTGGTCAGCGGGTCGTGAGTGGCGCGGTACTTTAATGCCTCTTCTTCCGTGCGGCGCTGGGTAATGTCGCGCAGAATGGTCTGCGCCACATAATTTCCGGCGAGAAAGATGGAGGAGGTGAGTCCTTCGGCTTCAAAGATGGTCTGGTTGAGTCGCACGCTGCGGATGGTTGCCAGCGGCAGGGATTGCGCTTTTGTATTTATTTTTTCTAAGCGAGCTTTCACGACGGGGTAGGAATCTTCGTGGACTAAATCTAAAATAGGTTTGCCAATGAGGTCTTTGCTGGTGAGCGCGGCGTATAGTTCTACGGCGGCGTCGTTGGCGTAGAAGATGACTCCGTCTCTGTGCAGCAGGATGGCGTCTGGCGAGTTTTCTATCAACTGGCGATATTGCCGTTCGCTTTTGCGGAGCTCGTTCTCGCGGGTAAAGATGGCGTGGCGCATCTCGCGGAAGTTTTGCAGCAGGCTGCTAATTTCTAAAAATGGAACGGTGTTGTCCATGCGAACTTCGCTGGGGTTGTAGTTGCCGTTTGCCAGCGCGCCCACGTTGTGGCTGAGGTAAACCAACGGGCGCACCAGTTTACGCTCCATTTGCAGTAAAAAGATTCGCGTGGCGGCGGCAAAAATGGAGGTAAAGAGCAGCCCAAGAATCATCAGCGCGCTTGCGTAGGGCGCGTATACCGTCCATGCGGAAAATTCCGCCACCGCCAGCCAGCCAGAGGTGGGAATGTGCGCGGCGCTGCCGACCCATAAATGACCGTCTCGCCAGTAGGTGAGGGTTTGGTCTTTTTCAAAGCCGCGCCGCACAATGAGCCAGTCTTTTACATTGACGCGCTGCGCGACCATTTGAAAGTTGGGGTGCGCCAACAGCACGCCGCTGGAATCTACGAGAAAGACCGCGCCCGTTTGCGCGCCATATACTTTTCCAATATTGGCTTGCAGAGAGGCAAGGCTAATTTCGCCGACAATGTAGTCTCCGTTTTGGGCGCAATGCAACAAGTAAGTGGTGGGTTTCCCCGTTCTTAGGGAGGCAAAAGGCTTGGAGAATTTTATTTCGCTGGCGCAGTCCATATCTTTGAAGTAACTGCGGCGCGACATATCAAAGTTTTGGTAGCGCGGGTCATACGGGGCAAATACCTTAAGACGCTTGTTTGAGTCGATGATGTAAATAGTGTCAAAGACGGGCTGCGCCGCTTGATGCGCCTCTACGCTTTGAAAAATAAATTTCGGCGAGTTTGTGGATAAGATTCTATCCAACGTGTCTAAGTCGTAGTCGGCGTGTTCGAGAAAAATCGTCACGCCGTATCCAATTGATTCGCTATAACGCAGTTGTTGCGTTTGAATGATTCTGACGCTGTAATAAGCGGCGAGGAATACGGCAAGGAACGCCGCCGCCACAAACGGCAAGAACAGTCGCCGCCAGAGTAGCGACTGTAAGGCTTGTTTAAGTGGAAGCGTTTTTTCATCCATAAGTTAGGGCGCGGGGAAGGCTTGCTGGGTTAGGAATCTTCCCTCGCGCACGGTCATTAAGTATAACATGCGCGAAACGTCTCCAAATTCGTCAAAAGAAATTTCTCCATGTACGCCGCTAAAATTTTGAATCTGCGTCAGCGCGTCCGCCAAGCCTGCCGCCTCTCCTTTGGTTTGCCGTAGCGCTTGCGCCAAAACTAGAACGGCTTCGTAGTCGTAACCAGCGGCAAAGGTGGGCTTTCTGTCGAAGCGTTCCATAAATTTTGCTTGAAAATTTTGATAGTTTGGCGAGAGGTTGTTCTCGTCATGCGAGACAACCGCCAGCGCGCCGTCCACCGCCTCGCCGCCGTTTTCAATAAAATCATCTGTTAGCGCCCAGTTGGTCACAAGCAGTTGCGGATGATAGCCAATGATATTTGCCTGCTGCGCGATGAGCGCCGCGTCATACGCGGACGCAGCCACAAAAAGAGAATCGGCTTGCGCCGCTTGCGCCTGTCGCAAAGTGGGTTTGAAATCCGGCTTCGTTTCAGAGGAGAATTGATAGGTTAAAACAATCGCGCCGCCGCCTTTGGCAAATGCCTCTGAAAATGCGGCGCGGTAGGTATCGGTAAAGGCGGCGTTATCTTGGTCAAAAAACACCGCCGCTTTTTTTGCGCCAGTTTGCAAATCGTAAGCCGCTAAGCGTTTTGCCATAAATGAATTGACCACAATCAAACGAAAAAAATTGTCGCGCTTGCCTTCCAACTGAGGAGTAGAAGCCGTTGGGCTGATGAAAATAACCCCGCTGTCTGCGTAGCGCTCCCATGCCGCCATCATTGCGCCGCTGGTCATGTGACCAATGATGACGGAAACTTTTTCGTTTTCGATTAAATCTTGGTCGGCGGCGACTGCGCCCGCGTCTGAATTAAAATCATCGCGGATGACCAACTCTAACGGGCGGTTATTTATGCCGCCGCCCGCATTGACCTCGCCCAGAGCGAGCAGCGCGCCATCGCGCCCATCCACGCCGAGCGATGCGTTTGGTCCCGTTAGACCGGCGGAAAACCCAACCCGAATAGGTTTACTTGTTCCGCACGAAGTCAGCCCCAAAGCCGCCAATAAAATAAATGCTGTCCAAAATTTCCATCGAGGCATAACAACCTCCGTATGAATAAAAAGCGTCCCTATTTAACCACAAAAGCCCGCGCATGGACGCTGCTAAATACCTCGATTTTTTTCTTACGAACGTTCCGTCCATGTTGAGTTTGCGTACTTTTCTTGAACCAATTCCTCCGCGCGCGCCGCTTCGGAAGTGGAGAGCGCGCCGCGTTCAAAGCGAAGATGGAGTTGCGACTCAAAACCCTTTACAAAAGATTCCGCCGCCCGCTCCCACGCAATTTGTTTTCCCAAAATAGATTCCACTGTCGCCGCCCGCGCCAATAATCTTTGCGCGGCGTTCTCTCTTTTTGATTCATCTTCAAAGACAAGCGCGTCACAGATGCGCGTTAAATCTCCCGTCAGCGGCAGAGAGCCGTGCTGCAACACGCCTTCTTTTTTTCGCGCCTGCGCCGAGCCAATCAACTTTTTGCCATTCACCGTAATTTCATAAGTGGATGGAACTTCAAAACAAACGGGATTCAAATTTAACGCGGCAGGTTGCCCGCCGTCCGGCTTCATCTCAACGGGCAAGCCGAGTTCGCGCAGGGCAAACATCAAAGCCCGCGCAATGCGCTGATACGATTCCAAAACGCCGCCCGCTAGGGCTGGCTCTTCCGCGCCGCCCATCACGGAGTAGGTCAATTCGTCCGTGTGCAAAATGGCGCGCCCGCCGGTTAATCTTCGCACCACGTTCCAGCCGTGCGCGCTTAAGCGCGCCGCGTCCACGTCTTTGAAAGATTGCGCGTGACCCAAAGACAAGCACGGCGGGTTCCACGCATACAGCCGCAAGGTCGGTTTTGATTCGCCGCGATGAATATGCTCAAGGATGGATTCATCCACCGCCATATTCCACGCGCCATTGGAGGGAGGAGTATATAAAAGTCGCCAGTTCATAAACAAAGTATAATCTCGTTTGCCATGCCCATTTTAGACGCGCACACCCTAGACTTCTTCACCCGCAGCCCCGAACAAACGCGGCGCGTTGGAATTCGTTTAGGCGGCTTGCTGCAAGCGGGAGATTTAATCTGCCTGCAAGGCGAGCTGGGCGCGGGCAAGACCACGCTCACGCAGGGCGTCGCGCAGGGCTGGGGCGCGTTAGATTCCGTTTCTAGCCCCACTTTTGTTTTGGTCAATCTCTACCGCCGACCCAATGGCGAATCCCTCTTTCACATGGACGCATATCGCCTTGCCTCGCTGCCCGAAGCCGAAGAACTAGACCTAGACGCCATGCTCGCCGAAGGCGCGCTTGTCATCGAATGGGCGGAACGCCTGCAAAATTTATTGCCCGCAGAACGCTTAACCATTGAACTCAACCACGTTGCGGAAGAACACCGCCAAATGCGAATCCACGCAAACGGAAAACGCTACGCCGCCTTGCTGGACGCCGCGCGCCAAACTTTATTTGGAGCCTAAATGCTGCTTGCCATAGACACCTCCACCGCGCAAGTCGGGCTTGCCCTCTATGACGACCAGCGCGTTCACGCCGAAACGCTGTGGAGCGCCAACGCGCATCACACCACGCAGGTTGCGCCCGCCATTCAAGAACTGCTGGCGCGTTGCGACCTTTCCATGCAAAACATCCGCGCTGTGGCTGTCGCCATTGGACCCGGCTCTTTTACCAGCCTGCGCGTGGGATTATCGCTCGCAAAAGGGATCGCGCTGGCGCGTCAGATTCCTCTGCTGGGCATTCCCACGTTGGATATTCTTGCCGCCGCGCAGCCAACGGGCGAACATTCTCTTCTGGCGGTCATTGCCGCCGGGCGAAAGAGACTCGCGGCGCAAACCTATCAAGCCGCCGCAGGCGCGTGGCAAGCCAGCGGGTCGTTGCAAAGCGTCACCTTTGACGAGCTGCTCAACTCGCTTGCCCATCCTACTTTTCTCATTGGAGAATTTTCAGCGGAAGAGCGTCAGCGCCTTGCGCGCAAAAAATCATTGGCGCTGTTGGCTCCGCTCAGCCGCTGCGCGCGCCGCCCCGCCCTTTTAGCGGAGCTCGCCTGGGCGCGCCTGCAAAACAACGAAAGCGATGCGCCCGCCGCGCTTGCGCCCATTTACCTTCACACCGAAGGAACGCCCATTTTATAGAGCCGCTTCTTTATGGATTATGTCATTCGCAAAATGCAAGTGGAAGATTTAGAGCAGGTTGTGGCGATAGATGGTCTTTCCTTCTCCTTGCCCTGGCCCCCGCACACTTTTAATTATGAAGTGACTCGCAATTCCGCCGCGCGTTGTTGGGTGGCGGAACAGGATGGAAAAATCCTCGCCATGCTGGTGGGCTGGTTCATTGTGGATGAAATTCATATTGCCACCTTTGCGGTGCATCCAGACTTTCGGCGGGTGGGTTTGGGGCGGCGTGTCTTGCTGCGCGCGTTGCAAGCCGCAAAAGAAGAAGGCGCGGCGCTCTCCTTTTTGGAAGTTCGCGCCAGCAACGCCGCCGCGTTGAAATTGTATGAAGAACTGGGCTATACCCAAACCGGCTTGCGAAAAAAATATTATTCCGACAACGGCGAAGACGCAATTTTGATGACGTTGCATTTGGATGAGAAACGTTAAAAAATTTGAAAGTTGGAGGCGCAAGGAATGTTAAAAAAACTGGCGCAAGAAATTTCCATCTGCCAAAAATGCGCGCTGCATGAAGGGCGCAAAAATGCGGCGGCGGGCGAAGGTCCGGCGGACGCGGAAATTCTTTTTATTGGGGAAGGTCCCGGCTTTCACGAAAACGAGCAAGGGCGTCCCTTTGTGGGCGCGGCGGGAAAATTCCTAGACCAGTTGCTGGCGCAAGCCAACGTCACCCGCGCCGATGTCTTCATTACCAACGTGGTCAAATGCCGTCCGCCGGGCAACCGCGACCCGCTGCCGCAAGAACTTGCCGCTTGCAATGAATATTTGGAGGCGCAAATTCGAGCGATAAATCCGAGTATCATTGTGACGCTGGGGCGCTTCTCGATGGCGAAGTTTTTCCCTGAGGCGAAAATCAGCGCCATACATGGGCAAATGCGGCGGGTAGATGGACGCTTTGTCATTCCCATGTTTCATCCGGCGGCGGCGTTACATCAACCGCAGTTGAAACCCGCCATTCTAGGAGATTTTGCCAAACTGCCCGACCAACTGAACGAAGCCAGAGCCGCGCTGGGCAAGCCCAAAATTGCGCCGCAATCCGCGCAAGAAGATAAACCTCAACAGCTGAGCCTGTTTTGAAAAAAAAGGAAACTATGAATACAAAAGAAACTCTCATTAAAAAATTAAAAGATAAAACCGCCAATATTGCCATTTTGGGGCTGGGTTATGTGGGGTTGCCGCTGGCGGTGGTCTTCGGCGAAGCGGGCTTTAACGTGATGGGCGTGGACCCGGACAAGCGCAAAATTGACGCGCTGCAAAAAGGCGTTTCCTACATTCCAGATGTGAAAAGCGCTGCGGTGGAAAAACTCGTCAAAAGCGGGCGATTAAAATCCAGCGCGGATTTTTCCGTGCTAAAAGAAATGGACGCGGTCAGCATTTGCGTGCCGACTCCGCTGCGCCAAACCGGCGACCCGGATATGTCGTTCATCATGTCCGCCACCGAAGAGCTTGCCAAATATATGCACAAGGGTATGGTGGTTGTTTTGGAATCAACGACCTACCCCGGCACAACCCGCGAAGTGTTGTTGCCAAAACTGGGCGAGGCGCATCATTTCACCGTTGGCGAAGATTGGTTTCTCGCCTTCTCGCCGGAGCGCGTGGACCCGGGACGCGAGGATTACACGACCATCAACACGCCCAAGGTGATGGGCGGAATCACCGCCGCCTGCGGCGAGGTCGCTTCCGCGTGGTATGAAGGCGCCATTAAGACTGTGTATCGCGTCTCCACTGCCGAAGCGGCGGAAATGTCTAAATTGCTGGAAAACACCTTCCGTATGATTAACATTGGGCTGGTGAACGAACTCGCCATTATGTGCGAGCGTCTCGGCGTGGATGTTTGGGAGGTCATCAATGCCGCCGCGACCAAACCCTTTGGCTTTATGAAGTTTACGCCCGGTCCCGGCTTGGGCGGTCACTGCATCCCCATTGACCCGCTCTATCTCTCATGGAAGATGAAATCGTTTAATTACAATGCGCGCTTCATCGAACTTGCCTCTGAAATCAATACGAACATGCCGCGCTATGTGGTCTCGCGCATTTTGGACGCGATGAACGATAGAGGCATGATATTGAAAAATTCAAAAGTCCTTGTGTTGGGCGCGGCATACAAGCCCGATATTGATGACGTGCGCGAATCGCCCGCGTTGGATGTGATTGGTCTGCTGATGAAAAAAGGCGCGGACGTGCGCTATCACGACCCGTACATTCCCCATATTCACCATGAATATCAAGGCTGGCGCATGGACAGCGTGACCGACATGATGCAAGCCGTGCGCGAGTCGGACGCGGTGGTCATCGTCACCAATCATAAAGAATATGATTACAAAGAGATCATTGCGGCGGCAAAGTTTGTTTTTGATTCGCGCAACGCTACCGGACAAATGGGCAAAGACAGCGAAAAGGTCGAAAGGCTCTAAATGTCGCATTATTTAGTCACCGGCGCGGCGGGTTTTATCGGCGCGCGAACCGCGTCCATGCTCATGGAGCAGGGGCATACGGTTGTGGGTATAGATAATATGAACGACGCCTATGACCCGCGCATGAAGGAATATCGCCTTAAGAAGTTGATGGCGCTGCCGAACTTTGAATTTATCCGCGATGATATTTCCGAGAAGGGGATTCTTCATCGTCAAGCCGCGCTGACCCGCCAGCCTTTTGACGGCGTGATTAACTTCGCCGCGCGCGCGGGCGTGCGCTTTAGCGTGGAAAATCCCTGGGCGTTTCTGGAATCGAACACGCTGGGAACGCTCAACATGCTGGAAGTTTGCCGTCAATTTGGCTGCAAAAAATTTGTGCTGGCTTCCACGTCCAGCATTTACGGCGCAAATCCCGTTTACCCCACGCCGGAGAGCGCTTCCAGCAGCGAGCCGCTGCAACCTTACGCCGCCAGCAAAAAAGGCGCGGAAGTTCTCGCGCATTCTTATCATCATCTATATGATATTGACGTGACGGTTGTGCGCTACTTCACCGTTTATGGTCCCGCCGGACGCCCCGACCTTGCCATCTTTCGTTTTGTGCAATGGATTTATGAAGGACGCCCCATCCGCATTAATGGGGATGGCGAGCAATCGCGCGGCTTCACTTACATTGACGACATTGCGCGCGGCACAATTGCCGCGCTGCAACCGCTGGGCTATGAAATCATCAATCTCGGCGGGCATGAGGTCATCACCATTAACGGGCTGGTCAAATTGATTGAAGAACTCTCCGGTCTTAAGGCAAACGTGCAATACGGCGCGCCGAACTTGGCGGATATGTTTATGAATCACGCCGATGTATCCAAAGCGCGTAATCTGCTGGGCTGGACTCCGCAAGTGAACTTGCGGCAGGGAATCCAAAACTTAATAGATTGGTATCTCCAAGAACGTAGTTGGGCAAAGGACGTCCTAACGCCGTAAACCCTCCTTATTTCAGCGCGAAGACACGAAGAAAAACACAAGAAATTTCTCCGCGCCTCTGTGGCTTAAGTTTTTTGCCTATTTTTTAGCCGCCCTCAAAACAAGGGCGGCTTTTGATTTTATATCGGGCGTTATAATCTCGCCCATGTCCCTCTTTGAAAGATTCAAACAAGACGCGCTGTTTACCAAAGCCCTGCGTTCCAGCGGAGCGTTATTCAGCGCCAACACCTTTGCGCTGGGGTTGAGCGTGTTGCAAGGCATCATGGCAACCCGCTTGCTGGGTCCTGCGGGCTTTGGTTTGCTGGGAATTGTGATGGCGTATGCCTCCACCGTGAACAGCCTATTTTCCTTTCGCATGGGAGAAGTAGTCGTGCGCTACGGCGGCGAATATCTCGCCAAAGGCGAAAAAGAAAAAGCCGCAGCGCTGCTCAAAGCCGCCGCGCTTGCCGAAACCGCCGTTTCACTGCTGGCTTTTCTCGTTGTGGTTTTTACCGCAAACGTTGCGGAGACGCGCCTCGCCAAAACCTCTGGCATGGCGTGGATGTTCTCCGTATACGCCCTCGGCTTGCTGGCAAATTTCAACGCCGAAACGTCTATTGGCGTTTTGCAAATTACGGACAGAATTAAATTGCAAGGCTTCATTAATTTAATCCAATCCATTTTTACGACTTTGATGATTGCCGCTGCATTTTTTTGGAATGGCGGAATTGCCGTCGTTCTCGCCGCCTATCTGCTGGGCAAAATCATCTTGGGGCTGGGGCTTTTCCTCGCCGCGCAGATTCAACTTCGCGGCGCGTTGGGCGCGGGTTGGGCAAAAACTCCGCTTGCAAAATTAAGTTCCGCGCGCGATGCGCTGCGCTTCGCCGTCAGTTCCAACATCAGCGCAACCCTCATCAAAATTTTCCGCGAAAGCGAATTAATTTGGGTTGGCTTATTTCTCAACACCGCCGCCGTTGGATATTATCGCGTGGCGTTTGCGCTGGTGAGTTTTCTCGCCATTCCCGCCGACCCGCTCATCGCCGTCACCTTTCCCGAATTGAATCGCCTTGCCGTAGAAAAAAACTGGGCGCGCTTAAAAAGTTTTCTTAAGAAAATCACCGCGTTTTCATTTGCCTATAATTTTGCGTTGAGCGCAGCGTTGATTTTATTGGGCGGCTGGGTCATTCAAATTTACGCGGGCGCGGAATACCTGCCCGCCTACCCCGCCCTCGCCGCGCTGACCGTTGGGCTGGCATTCAACTACGCCCTCTTTTGGAATCGCCCCCTCTTGCTGGCTCTGGGGCAACCGCAATTCCCCGTGTACGCAACCCTCGCGGCGGGCTTTATTAAACTTGCGCTTTCATTCTGGCTCGTGCCGCGTTATGGAATTTTCGCCGCCGGCGCGCTGCTTTCTTTTTATTACATCGCTTCCGTTGGCGCAATGGCGTGGCGCGGCGTAAATCAAATGATGAAGGAGGCAGGATGAAAATTGCGCTCATTACCAATTCGCGCATCCCGTCATTAACCGCCAACTCCATTCAAGCGCTGAAGGTCGCGCAGGCATTAATGGATGTAGGACATGACGTGAAGATGTTTGCGCCCGCCGAAGTGGATTCAGCGTCCAAAGAGACTCTGCTTGCCCATTATGGGTTGCGCCTCGCGCCGCCCCTCGAATGGATTCCCTCGCGCAAACTGTTTCGCCGCCTCGACTTTATCTACGCAGCGCAGCGCGCCGCCGAATCTTTTGGCGCAGATTTAATCTACACTTGGCTGCCGCAATCCGCCGTTTTTACGCTGACGCGCAACCTGCCTGTCGTTCTCGAAATGCACGCGGATGTGGCGGGCGGCATGGGCGCGTGGTGGCTGCGTCAATTCGTCAAAATGAACGGGCGCAAATTACTCACGACCACCAACCTCGCCTTGAAGAAAGTCCTCGAACGCTCCATTCAATTACCCATTGCCCATCATCTGGTTGCGCCCAACGGCGTGGAATTGGAAAAATACGAAAACCTGCCAACTCCACCCGAAGCGCGGCGAATGTTGAACCTTAAAGAAAATTTTACGGTTGGGTTCACGGGTCACATCTATCCGGGGCGCGGCGCGGAGTTATTGTTTGAGTTGGCAAAATCCCTGCCCGTCGTTAATTTTCTTTGGGTTGGCGGCACGCCCGAACGGGTTGAATTTTGGCGCGGAAAATTATCGCAAGCCAAAATGACCAACGTCGCCATGACGGGATTCGTCCAGCACGAAAAAATTCCGCTTTATCAAGCCGCCGCCGATATTCTGCTCATGCCGTACAGCCAGTCCATCTCCGCGTCCAGCGGGCAAGACATTGCGGAGGTGATTAACCCCATGAAGATGTTTGAATACATGGCGGCGGGGCGCGCCATTCTTTCCGCCAATTTGGATTCGATACGGGAAATCCTCAACGAAAAAAATTCCGTGTTGTGCGAACCTGTCAATTCAGGGATGGGGGATGAGGAGTTAGGGATTAGGAATTGGAAGATGGCAATCGAGTCTTTGCTTGCGGACGAGCCGCGCAGGCTGGCGCTGGGCAGGCAGGCGCGTAAAGACGCGCAGCGTTTTACATGGACGGAAAGAGAAAAAAACATCCTGTCTAAAATAAGCGCGTAAAGTACAATCTCAATCCATTGGTTCGGTGGTCGCTGACTCTCAGCGGCGTTGAGTGACCCTCATCGAAAAGAGCCGCCGTTCAACATTCAGAAAGGACGCCGCCCATGAACCTTTGGCAGGAATATAAAAAACCTACCGCCCTCGCGCAAGCGCTGCAAGCGCTCGCCGAATCCGCGCCGCCCGTCATGCTCATTGCAGGCGGAACGGATTTAATGCTGGACTTAAAGCAAGGACGCCAGCCCCCCGTTCATACCTTAATTGATTTAACTTTCATCCCCGAAATGAAAGCGCTTGAAATGCGCGGCGATGTTTTATTCATCGGCGCGGCGCTTTCCGTGAATCAAGTCGCCAATCATCCGCTCGTCATTCAACGCGCGCAAGCCCTCAGCGAAGCGGGCAATTTAATTGCGGGTCCGCAAGTTCGCAACGCGGCAACGCTCGGCGGCAATGTCGCTCATGCGCTCCCCGCTGCGGATGGAACGATTGCCCTAACCGCGCTGGACGCGCGCGCTGAAATTGCGGGCAAAGACGGCGCGCGCGTTCTTCCCTTTACGCAATTATTTTTAGGACCCGGAAAATCCGCCATCCACAAAAACGAAGAAATCATAGTTGGCTTTCACATCCCTTTGATGAAAGACCCCGCCGCCTCCTGCTTTAAGCGGATTATGCGCCCGCAAGGAGTTGCCCTGCCGATTTTGAACTGCGCTGTTTTTCTTACCCGCCAAGAGAATCACGTTGGCGAAATTCACATCGCCATCGGACCGGGCGGCGCGACCCCCTTTCGCGCCGCCGCCGCGGAATCAACTTTGCGCGGCAAGCCGCTCACCGAGCAAAACTTTAATCAAGCCGCGCAAGCCTTACTCTCCGAAGCGCAATTTCGCAACAGCGCGCGCCGCGCCAGCGCCGAGTATCGCAAGCATCTTGTGACGGGCTTGTTCAAGGACGTTTTATATACCGCGTGGAGTCGCGCAGCGCGGGCTTAAGCCCGCGTTACAAGGAGGTATGATGACCAATAAAATATCCCTCACTGTCAATGGAAAAAATTACGCCGTTCCCTCCCTGCCGAGCGAGACCTTATCCACTCTGCTGCGCGAGCGCTTAAATTTAACGGGAACAAAAATCGGCTGCGAAGAAGCGGAATGTGGCGCGTGTACCGTGCTGATAGATGGCGAGCCAGTCATGTCTTGCATTTACCCCGCCGAGCGCGCAGACGGAAAAAATATTGTGACGATTGAAGGACTCGCCGAGCGCGTTCACGAAGAGATGAAACTCCACCCGCTGCAAGAATCCTTTGTGGAGCATGGCGCGGTGCAATGCGGATTTTGCATCCCCGGACAAATTATGACCGCGTATGCGCTTTTGAAGCGCAATCCCAACCCGGATAAAGAAGCGATTCGCTTTGCCCTAAAAGATACGCTCTGCCGCTGCGGAGGGTATCCCTCCATCGAAAACGCCATTCTCGCGGCGGCGAAAGCGCTGAAAAACGGCGAACCCGTTCAAAAGCCAACGCACATCCCCGATTCAATCCACGCCCATAAATCTGTTGGGCGTTCACATCTGCGGCATGACGCGGCGGCAAAAGTGACAGGCGAAGCGCTCTACACAGACGACTTAAAATTTGAAGGCATGGTGTACGCCAAAGTCCGCCGCGCCGAAATTCCGCATGGCGTCTTAAAAAAATTGGATATATCCAAAGCCAAAGCGCTAAAAGGCGTAAAGGCTGTCTTGACGGCGCAAGACATCCCCGGCGAAAAAAATCACGGGCTGGTGATTTACGACTGGCCCATTTTGATTGGGGTTGGCGAGCGCGCGCGTTATGTCGGGGACGCGCTGGCGCTCATTGCGGCGGAGACTCAAGACATTGCCGAGCAAGCCGCGACCTTAATCCAAGTTGAATTTGACGCGCAGCCCGTCATCGCCAATGCGGTGCAAGCAAGGCAGGAAGGTCAGCCGCAATTGCACGAGAAAGGCAACCTGCTAAAACACATCAAAGTCCGCAAGGGAGATGTGGCGCAGGGCTTCGCCGAAGCGGATGTGATTTTAGAACACACCTTTCACACCGCCGCAACCGACCACGCTTTCATTGAACCCGAATGCAGCATTGCCGTTCCCGTCAATGACCGCATGGAAATTTATGTCGGCTCGCAAATTCCCTACCAAGACAGAACTCAAGTGGCGCGCGCGCTGGGCTGGGAGGAATCCCGCGTGCGAATCATTGGGCAGTTGATGGGCGGCGGCTTTGGCGGTAAGGAAGACATCATGGGGCAGATTCATTCCGCGCTGTTGGCAAACGCGACGGGCAAGCCCGTCAAACTTTTATTTGACCGCCACGAGAGTCTCACCGTTCACCCAAAGCGCCACGCCACGCAAATCCGCGTGAAGTTGGGCGCAAAAAAAGACGGGCGGCTGGTTGCGGCGGAGACGGAACTCTACGGCGATACGGGCGCGTATGCTTCGCTCGGAGAGAAAGTCCTCACCCGCGCCACAACGCACTCGGCGGGTCCGTATGAAATTCCCCATGCCAAAGCGGATTGTTACGCCATGTACACTAACAATCCACCTGCGGGCGCGTTTCGCGGTTTTGGCGTGACTCAATCCGCCTTTGCGATTGAATCCATGATGGACATACTCGCCGAAAAACTCGGCATGGATAGAATTGAACTGCGCCGCATCAACGCGCTGCGCGTGGGCAGCATCACCAACACAGGGCAAGAGTTGAAAGAGTCTGTTGGCTTGCTGGAATGTATGGATAAAGTTACCAACGAAATGTTGAAGGTTTCAGGTTTATCGCAAGATGAACTTTTCAAGCCGCGTCCCGTTTCCGAAAATTTGATTCGCGCTTGGGGCTTTGCCGCCGCGTATAAAAACACGGGGCTGGGCGGCGGCGCGCCAGACATCTCTGGCGCGGATGTGGAGTTGTACGAAGACGGAAAATTTGAAGTGCGAAGTTCCGCCGCTGAATTGGGGCAGGGACTCGTCACCGTGATGAGACTCGCTGTTGCGGAAGAAATGAACATCACGCCAGAGCAAGTAAAAGTATTGGTGATGGATACGGATTTAACGCCCAACGGCGGACCGACCACCGCCTCGCGCCAAACCTTTGTGACGGGCAATGCAGCGCGGCTGGCGGCGCAGACTCTACGGGCGGCGATTCTCTCCGCCATGTCGGAGCGTTTCGACCTGAGTCCCGATGCGATTCATCTGGAAGGCGGGATGGTTCGCGTCCGCGAAAAATCGCTCACCTTTGCGGAGGTCTATCGAGAGATGAGGGCGATGAATCAAGCGCCGCGCGCGCGCTATATGTACGAAGCGCCAAAGACTCAACCGCTGGGCGAAGGCGGCGATATGCACTTTGGATTTTCCTACGCGGCGCAAGCCGCCGAAATTGAGTTGAACAAATTGACGGGCGAAACGCGGGTGTTGCGCGTCATCTCCGCCAATGATGTGGGCGCGGCGTTCAACCCGTTGGGTTTGCAGGGGCAGGTGGAAGGCGGCGTGATGATGGGTTTGGGGAATTGTTTGACCGAAGAATTTATTGTGGAAGAAGGGCGCGTGATAACAGACCGCCTCGCGCGTTATCGCATCCCCGGCATTATGCTTGCCCCCGAAATTACCTCCATCGTTGTGGAGAATCCCATCTCAACGGGACCCTACGGCGCAAAGGGAGTCGGCGAAGTGTGCAGCATTCCCACTACGCCTGCCATCACCAACGCCATTTATAACGCGGCGGGCGCGCGGGTGGATTCTCTGCCGGTGAATCAAGAATGGCTGGTTAAGAACAGCGCGTAAAGGGATTGGCTAGTCGTCTTCTGTTTCCACGTCATCGCTGTTGTCGTCGTCATCCTTTGGCGCGGGCGTAGCGGAGTCTTTCTGCTCGGATGAGGAGGGAGTAAGTTCGTTGCGCTGCGGCGCGGGGCGTTGCTCCACAGATGGCGTGGGCGCGGGAAGGGTCTCGGTGGGGAAGATGCGCGGCGTGGGAACGGGGGTTTGATGTACCGTTAATATCAGATGAAATTCTTCTATCTCTACCGCGCCGGAGGACGTCCAGCCGGTGACGGAAATGGATTCGCCTGCGGCTGGAATCTGCGCGGCGGCGGGGAAGAGTACCGGCACGTCGGCGACTGTCCAGCCCGTTTGATTCGCTCCGCTTAAGACCCCGCTAAATTCCACTTGGGCGCGTTTACCTTGCGCCAGCAAGGTTTTTGTCTCGTCAATGCGCTGACGGTTGTTTGTCTCCGCCAACGCGATTCGTTTTTGCCCGTCGAAGGTGAACGCGGTTTGCATTCCTTCCCATCCGCGTTTGATGGGGTAGAGCGTCTCGCCCGGCAGCGCCGAAGCAGAGCCGCGAATTAAGCCGGAACTGGTGATGAAGAAGAACAGCGCCGCCGCAAGCGCAAAGGAAAATTTTTGAAAGGCTGCCGTCCATGTGCGGCGCGGAGCGGAACGCCGGGCGCGTAAATTCTCCGTGTGTTGAAGAAGGCGCGCGCGTCCGCGTTGATGAGCCGCCGCGGAAGGGTTTGCCGCGCCGCGCAATTTTGCCGCCTGCGCGGTTTTGAGCAGCGGGCGCAACTCGCTGGAAAATTCGGCGTAGCGGGCGAGTAAGGTTTCCACGCTTGCGCCTTTTTCCATTTCTTCAAGGCAGGTTTGTAAAATATCTTCCAAGTTTGTCTTCATTCGTTCACCTCGCCCAGTACGCGCTGCATGGCGGCAAGCGCGCGGAATTGCAGGGCTTTTATGGCGTTCACGTTCTTTTTCATTAACTGCGCGGCTTCTTCCAGCGAATAGCCTTGACCAAAACGCAGCGCAATGACTTCTTGTTGTTCGGGCGTTAGCGTTTGGTACGCCGCCTGTACGCTGCGATTTGTTTCACGCTCATCGCTTTGAGCTGCAGGGCTGGGGCTGGCGTCGCGCAGGGTTTCGGGGAGTTCTTCTTCGGGGCGGCGATATTTTTTTCGCATCTGGTCGGTTGCCATGTGCGCGGCGGTGGAGAAGAGCCAGCCTTTCAAGTTTTCTTTGGGCCCGCGCTTTTCGTTCAGCGCGTCCAGCAGACGTACAAAAACTTCACTGGCAAGGTCTTCCGCTTGTTGCTCGTTGCCGAGACGATAAAAGGCGTAACGATACAACTCCGGGAAGTAGGTATCATACACTTGGCTGATGGCGCGGCGGTCTAGCGCTTGAAGTTGTTGGATGAGGGAGGAGTCGCTTGGTGCGGGCATGAAGTTTCTGCGGGGGCGGGAAAATAATTCCGCAGAGTATACCACCCTGACCGTTGGGAGTTTCGGTCAGGGTGGTTTTGCGGCTAACGAAGTTTAGTCGTCATCTCCGCTATTGCTGTCTCCGTCTTGGCTGTCATTGGAGTCGTCGCTGCTGTCTTCTTGCAAGTCGTCTTCGTTTTCATCATCGTCCTGGCTGTCGTCTTCGTTGCCATCATCGTCCATGTCGTCATCTGCGCCGTCATCGTCCATGTCGGCGGCGCTTCCGCCGTTCCAGCCAAATTGCGTGGTTTGGGTGGAGGCTTGCACGCTCAGCACGGTCAGTGTGCCATCGGCGGCAACGTCCACGCTGAGGTTGACCATGCTGCCGGTGGTGAGCGCGGGGTCAAGCAGCAGGGCGGCGGGGACGGTGAAGGTCTGCCCGTTAATTGTCCACTGGTCGCCATTGACGGCTTCGACAATGCCGTTGAATTGATTCACTGCGCCGGGAACAGGCGTGGCGGCTGCGAGAGCCGGGTCCACAATGGGGGCGGGTGTGGCAAGAGTTGGGTCCACAACCGGAGCGGGGGTGGCGAGGGTCGGGTCCACAACGGGAGCAGGGGTGGCGAGGGTCGGGTCCACAACCGGAGCGGGAGTGGCGGCGGCGGCTTGCTCCACAGAGGTGAGTTGCGCCGCGCCGTTGGGATTCACTTGGAATTCCATTGAGACTTGGTCGCCCACGTTGTATTGCTGCCCGCCCAAAGCGTTGGCGGATACGGTGACGGTTTGACCGTTCACTGTCCATTGGTCGCCGTTGATGGCGTCAATGACGCCGTCAATGCGGATGACAGAGCCGACGGGCTTGCCGCCGCCTACATTGCCAGCCGCTCCGCCGGAAACCGGCGCGCAAGCATTGAGGAGCAGAGCGAACCAAACAAAAACGAGAAGAAACGAGAGAGAATGCTTTTTCATAATATGCCTCCAAAAAATAAATGGTGATTGCAACGCTACACCCTATCAGTCGTCTTGGAGGCGAAAAAGTTACGGGCAAATTAAATTGGAATCCAAAGTATCCCGACTTTGGATTCCCAACAACAGGAGTCGTTGAGTCTGTTTTTGTAACTCGGAGTCCAAAGTCTCCTGACTTTGGACTCCAAATGACAAGAGTCGTTGAGTCTGTCTTTGCGCTTAATGCCCCTCTGCGTAAACCTTGTTAAACTCCTGCACAAAATACGCGGCGATGTCCGCGTTATCCAAAATGACCATGTTTTCGTCATTGCGCGTCTCCGCGCTGTTGGTGAAATTGTACGAGCCAAAGACCACCACGCGCTCGTCTATCACCATCACCTTATGGTGCATTTGCCCGTCATTGCCGTCTATGCGGATGTTTAGCCCCGCCTGTTTGAATGCGTCATATTCCGTGCCAATGTTGGAATTCACCTGCTCCTCTTCCATGACGCCGCGCACGCTTAATCCTTCTTCCGCTTTTTGCAAGACCGCCGCGCCCACTTCATCGGAGGTAAATGAAAACGCCATGAAGAAAATGCTTTCCTCTGCGGCGTTGAGCGCGTTCAGCAAGTAGGCTTGCGCGCCGTCATCGGGAGAAAAGTAAACTTGAATCTCCGTTCCATCAATATTCACGAGCGGGTTAGGCGTTTCGGCGACTATGTCCGGTCCAAATTTATCGTCCAAAAACATTTCGTCAAATTCTTTGGCGTAATTTTCCGCCATTTTGACAGAGCGGATTCTCATCAAGTTGTTGTTATCGTCATAGGCGCCGCTGTCGGTAAAGTTGAGCGAGCCGAGCCACACTTCGGCGTTGTCTATCACCACAAATTTATTGTGCATTAAGCCTTGGCGGCGGTCTCCCAAAATGGGAATTCCCGCTTCCTTTATCTTCTGCGGGTCGCTGCGTTCTAAATTATCGCTTTCCATCACCACGCGCACGCGCGCGCCGCGTTGATGGGCGTTGATGAGCGCGTTTCGCACGCTGTTCAAACTGAGGCTATATACCGCCACGTCCACGCTGAGTTTTGCGGAATCAATCGCCGCTACCAGCGCGGAATCAATTCCGCCTGTTCGTTGACTCGCCAACGGGCTGCTGGGGTCGGTGAAATACACCTCAAACCAGCCATCGCGCGCGCCGTTGCCCGCGCCAAACGTCACAGATTCGATTGCGGCGGGTTTAGATTCACCCGCAGGCGCGGCGACTTCCACGCTGGCGGGCGCATCCACTACCGAACAAGCGCTGATGACGAACATCAAAACAAATAAGATGGATAAATTTTTTCGCATGGCTCTCCTTGTTAACGTTGGAACGTTAAAACGTTGAAACGTTGAAACGTTCACACACAGTATAATCCCGCCCCATGACGCAACCCTCCTCCAACCAAACCATTGCCCGCGCCGCCGGAACGGTGATGTTCGCTATTTTACTTGGACAAATTGCCGGTTTATTACGCGGAGTCATTGTCGCCAACGTCTTCGGCGCTTCGCCCGAATTGGACGCCTTCTTCGCCGCCAACCGCGTGAGCGAAACGCTCTTTCTCCTCATTGCGGGCGGCGCGCTTGGCTCGGCGTTTATTCCCACCTTCACAGGGTTGCTCGCCAAAGCGGAAGATGAATCCGCGTGGAGGCTGGCTGGCTCTGTGGGCAGCGCGGTCACGCTTACCCTTAGTTTGCTGGCGGTTTGGGTCGCCCTCTTCGCCCCGCAGGTGGTGCGCTATGCGCTTGCGCCGGGTCTTTCAAAAGACCCGCATCTCTTTGCTTTGACGGTATCCCTGTTGCGGCTGCAACTTGTCTCGGCGGTTTTATTTGGGTTAGGCGGGCTGATTGTTGGCGTACTCAACGCGCATCAAATTTTTCTCATCCCCGCGCTGACTCCCGCCCTCTATCAACTGGGAATTATCTTCGGCGCGTTGATTCTCTCGCCGCGCATGGGAATTTACGGCTTGGCGTGGGGCGTGGTCATTGGCTCGGCGCTGTATTTACTTTTGCAATTACCCACCCTTGTTAAATTAATGAGCGCGTCCTCTGTTGCGCTACGCCTCGCAAACTTTGCGCCTGGTTTTTCCAACCCGCATTTCAAACAAGTCATCTTGCTCATGGCGCCGCGTTTGCTGGGAGTCGCTGTGGTGCAACTCAATTTTTGGGTGAACACCTGGCTTGCCTCTCAAATGGCAAGCGGCAGCGTCAGCGGTTTATATTACGGCTTTTCTTTAATGCTCATGGCGCAGGCGGTCATCGCCCAATCTGTCGCCATTGCCGCCATGCCAACTTTTTCGGCGCAGCACGCGCTCGGCAAGCAGGAAGAACTGCGCGGGTCGTTAGCCGCGTCTTTGCGCGGAGTCATTCTGCTGGCGCTGCCCGCCAGTCTCGGCTTGATGATTCTGCGCGCCCCCATCATTGCCCTGCTTTATCAACGCGGACAGTTTGACGCGCGCGCCGTGGAAATTGTCTCTTGGGCGCTGCTATGGTACGCCGCCGGTTTGGTGGGTCATTCTATGATGGAAATTTTAACGCGCGCGTTTTACGCGCAGCACGACACAAAGACCCCCGTCCTCATTGGAACAATTGCCATGAGCCTTAACATTTTGTTTAGCGTCTTGTTTTCAAAAGCCTTCGCGGCGTTGGGCTACATGCCGCACGGCGGGTTGGCGCTGGCGAACTCTTTGGCTACCGCGCTGGAAGCCGCCGCGCTGTTTATGGTGATGAAGAAACGGTTAAACGGGTTGGAAGGCAAAGCGATTTTGCGCGGCGCGGCATTTGCCGGTCTGGCAGGCTGCGGCATGGCGCTCATTCTCTTCGGGCTGTTATTTTTCGGCGGCAACCTCAGCGCGTGGATTCTCGCTCCCGTTGGCGTGCTGTTGGGCGGCGCGGCGTACTTCGGCGGGTTGGCGGCTTTGCGCGTCCCCGAAATCCAAACCCTCCTCTCTGCACTCTCCCGTAGAATTAAACAGCCCAATCCCTAATCCCTAATTACCTAATCCCTAATCCCTAATCCCTAATTTTCTCTTACTTCCACAACACCCACTGCGTAATGGCTACGGCAAAGCCGAGCAAAATTCCGCCTACCACTTCTAGCGGCGTGTGCCCAATCACTTCTTTCAAATCTTTCTCGTTCAAGGCGTGACCTTGTAGTAACTCCTCAAAGAGTAGATTTATCCGCTCGGCGTGCATCCCCGCCTGACGGCGCACGCCTGCCGCATCATGTACCACAATCATAGAGATTGCCACCGCTATCGCAAAGAGCGGGTTGTCAAAACCGTAATACAAACCGACTGACATAGTTCCCGCCACTAGCAGCGCAGAATGCGAGGAGGGCATTCCGCCCGCTGCAAAGAACATTGCCCACAGCCAGCGCCGCGAGCGAAAGTATTCTGTGGGGATTTTTAACGCTTGCGCCAGCAGCCACGCAATTAGCACAGACTCTAAAACTTTGTTTTGTAGGAGTTGCTCTAAAATGTTCATTCGTCCGTTTCCTCAAATTCCACCAGCGATTCGTCCGTCAGCGTTTGCACTTTCAGTTGAGCGGCTTCCAGCAGCGCGTTGCAGCGTTGAATGAGCGCCTGCCCGCGCTCAAATAAATTCAAAGACTCGCCTAACGGGTGTTGCGCGTCTTCCAATGCGGCGACAATGTTTTCTAACTCTGCCAGCGCGTCTTCATACGTCAGTTCTTGCACATTTTGAATAGCGGGTTTTGATTTTGCCATGCTGCCTCTGTTATTTTGAATTAACGTTCACTTCAAACGTTCCATCGTTTACTTGCGCCGTGAGCGCGCCGCGCGCTTCTAAAACGGTAGACACTAAAACGCCGTCTTCGTTGCGGGTGAGGATGGCGTAGCCGCGCCGTAAAATTGCCAGCGGGTTGAGCGCGGCTAATTTTTTTGCCGCGCCTTCCAAGTGTTTGGCTTGCAGCGCCAGTTGATGTCTCAACGCCGAGTCGCCGCGCCGCGCCAGTTCGTCCAAACGCTGCGCTTCCATTTGAAGCCTGCGGCGCGGCGAGGCGAATTTGAGGCGCGCTGCCAGCCCAGCGATTAAACTCCGCCGCGCGGCAATTTGCTCCGATGTTAAGTAAACGAGGCGCGTTTGAATATCTTGCAGCGCGGCGCGCAAATCATTCACGGTAAGGGCGGAGGCAAGTTCGGCGGCGGCGGTGGGCG